>JAAUYH010118930.1_pt1 | contig 12303 bp, 8 predicted proteins | sample 7278061 | NCBI WGS metagenome assembly JAAUYH01 (sample SAMN14350203, study PRJNA611818) | marine sediment metagenome | isolation source: surface marine sediment (0.6m) | place: French Polynesia: Moorea | collected 2018-08
ATCAAAGGATAGTGAGGGGCAACGAATCCAACAAACAGAACCCAGACCTTGTCTGTATGCTTGGTGGCTTCATTGCTGAGCCAATCACAGGCCGCTTTGCACACGCGTCGGTCATAATCGGTGTAAACGGATTCTCCCGGACCAATCTCATTTGCGTAACCAGCGCCTTCCTCGTATGAAGGTAACGGTTTTCGCAACAAACCTTTGACCCAGCCGACACCCTTTAGCATGTGCATCGGTAAGATTTCACGTTGGAATCCATTGTCGTCTCGGGTGTCGCGATAATGCAACTTGCCGACCGAATTGACTTCGTGGCCGTCGGCAATTAAGTGATGTCCCCAGCTCGGTAACTGGCCGTGGTAGCCTTGCGCGCTGTCCCAACAGCTGGTTTGGTGGACGTAACGACCGGTCGCGATACTGCTTCGGGTCGGCACGCAGATAGGAGAACTGGCATAAGCATTAGTGAACCGTGTCCCCGCTTTTGCCAGTCGATCGATGTTGGGTGTCTTTACAACAGGATCTCCATAGCATCCCGCAATGTTCCGGCTGTGTTCGTCGGATAGAATAAAAAGTAGATTCGTCGTTTTCATTTTATGATCATCCTTCTAACATTCGGCCACTACCATTTGGCAATTCGCCTGGCCAACACCTGAGGCTGAGGAGGAAATTCCTGGTGGAGCCTTTCACTTAAGTTTCTGATAATCGATAAGTACTCCTTGTCTTTGTACAGATTATTACATTCATGAGGATCGACCTCAAGATCAAACAATTCACCCCAGCCGGGTTGTTGGGGATAAAGGGTTAGCCGCCATTTATTGGTTTGGATGGTCTGGTTGTATAAATTTTGAGGAGATCGAGGGTGGTATTCACCAAAAATGACCTCTCGTGGAGCACTATGCCCTTTAACCCCTTTTAGAAAGGGAACCAATGTTTGGCCGTCAAATCGTACTGGTTGATATTCAACTCCGGATAGATCCAATAGTGTTGGTGCAAGGTCCAAATGACTACTCAAGATTTCGATCGATTTGCCCGAGGGCAATCCCGGACCTTTAATCAATAGCGGTACTTCACGCAGCTGACGATATGGTGGTGGTCCTTTGTGGAGTAAGCCATGGTCGCCTAATAACTCTCCATGATCAGATGTAAATAAAATGATCGTATTTTCATTCAAACTATTTTTTTCAAGTGCCTCTAAAATATCACCAATACAGTCATCGATCATGGTAACCATTCCATATGTATGGGCAATGGCCTGACGGAGCGTTGTCTCGCTCACACCGGCGGTGTCGAGTAAAAATCCTTGTTCATCGTCTGGGGAGGATCCCCAATAGGATTTCAGTACACCTTCCTTGCCAGGGCGAAAGATGTCCCTGTAGTAGGGTGGCATTTTTTGAAGTTCACCGGGCACTTTGTGCGGCAGGGGCATTTTATCAGGCTCGAATTGATCGCAATATGGGCGGGGAGGTGAAAAGGGATGGTGGGGATCTGGAAATGAAACAAATAGGAAAAAGGGCTGTGTGGCTTGATCGATAACATTCACAGCCTGTCGCGCTATCCAGCGGTTATAATGCAAGTCGGGTGGGAGACTGCATTTCCAAACTTCATCTAGGTCATTTGGTGGTGTTTCCAGGGCCGCATCGGCCGTCAGTTGATAGGGGGCATCGGGATTCTGCTTTTTCAGCCACTCGGCGTAATGTCCGGCCTGCGCAGCCTTGTCTGCCTCGCCGATGACAAACTGAACCTCCTGCAAACCATAATAGGGTCCTTTCCAGTCGTGAGCTTCAGATCGCCGCCAGAAAGCCTCGGATTCTGGCATGCCAAATCGATCCGGGGCCAAAATGGGTTGAAGATGATGTTTGCCGATACCGTATGTGCGATACCCCGCCTGTGACAACATAGTAGGTAACGTTGGGATTTCAGAGTCAAGTGCCATACCATTCACAGTTAATTTGTGATGCCTCGGATAAAGCCCAGTAAACAAAGTCGCCCGGCTGGGGGAACAGATTGGACAGGGAGTGTTATGGCGTGTAAAACGAACACCATCGGCTGCCAGACCGTCCAGATGAGGTGTTGCCGCTTGCTGGTTACCAGTGCAGCCGAGGCTGTCGAAACGTTGCTGATCTGTGCAGATGAATACAATATTAGGAGACTGCATTATCAATTCCTATTGATAGTACGTTGATCATTAGGGGTAGCCGTGCGATGATGATTGCCTATCGCATCGTCGTTCAGGATGTCACGGGAAAGAGCGTTAGCGTCTAACATGGACAAGCTTATGAAAGTAGAAAGGATTTGATGACTCGCGGTCAGCCCTAATTTCAGAACTACTGATGTGTCGTAAATTCTGATGCAAAACCAATGTCTGTGGTCGCGTCAACAATGCTGGATTTCGCGCGAATCGTTCTGAAATTAGGACTGACCGCCATGTACCATTGAAGGCAACCACTATTCGGTGTTTAAGATGTTGGACCCAGAATAAACCCCGAACCTAATGTATGTGGGTCGCCTAATCCTCTGGTTTTTTAGGCAAACCACCAGCGCTCGTGAACCTTATGGCCGTCCAGGTCCCAGTTTCCAGCGAGGTTGGGCCCATGCTGGAGCTTGTCGGTGCATGCAAAAACATAGTTATTAAACAAAGGTACCAGGGTGGCGCCTTCATCCCGGCAGATTTGCTGCATTTCGACGTAGATCGCACGTCGCTTCTTGGAATCGAGTTCGGCGCGACCTTGGATGAGTAGTTCGTTGAAACGATCGTGTTTCCAGTAGGTATCGTTCCAGGCGGCTTCGGCAGCGTAGGCCGTGCTGAACATCCAGTCTTCAGTGGGTCGGCCACCCCAGTAGCACATGCACCACGGAGCTTTGCGCCAAATAGCTGACCAGTAGCCGTCGTCGGGCACCCGTTTCACCTCAATTTCGATACCTGCTTCGGCGGCGTGTTCTTTAGCCAGAATGGCTGCATCCACAGCACCGGCGAAGGCAGCGTCTGCTGCACTGAGTTCCACCTTCAGTTTACCTAAACCCGCCTTTTTGAGGTGATAATTGGCTTTTTCAGGATCGTATTTACGCTGGGGAATTTCGCTCGCATGAAATTCGTTGGCCGGACTGATGGGATGATCGTTGCCTACTGCCCCATATCCGCGTAGAATGGTTTTCAGGATCGCTTCGCGGTCAATGGCATGCTTAAGCGCCATACGTACGTCGTTGTTGTCAAACGGCGCTATTTTCGTATTCATGGGCATACTGTAATGCGCCGTGCCGGTGACGTTCTCGATACGAATGCCGGGGGTGCGTTTGAGTAGGTGGATAGTCTTCAGATCGCAGCGGTCCATCAGATGGATAGATTTGGTTTTAAGCGCTGTCGTACGCGAGGAGGTGTCCGGGATGGTCATGATCTCGACCGAATCGAAATTAGCCTTTCCCTCTTTCCAGTAGTTCGGGAATCGTTTGAGCCTGGCGACCACACCCGGTTCGAACATTTCCACTTGATAGCCCCCGGCCCCGATACCGGATTGCCAGTCGACGCCATCGCCCTTTTTCTGCATTATTGAGATGTGGTAGTCGCTGATAATGTAAGGGAAACCTGCATTACCGGCATCAAGCGTGATGCTGAAAGCGTCCATGCCGTCCTTTTTTATCTCAGTCACGGGTTTGAGCAGCTCCTTGGCGGGCGACTTGGAATCCTTGTGGCGATGGTGATTGATGGAGGCAATGAAATCATCGGCATCGATGGTTTTGCCGTTGTGAAACTCGACGCCTTTGCGAATTTTAAAATGCCAGGTGCGCGCGTCAGGCGAAGGCTCCCAGCTTTCGCACAGTTCTGGAATCATTTTGCCATCATAGTCGACTTCCCCAACGTGATTGTGGCGGGCAAAATTGTGGAAACTTTGGAAGAAATTCTCGACGGTGGCCGGATCATAACTGTCGGTTGTGGAACCATGGCCCATGCCAACCTTTAGATGCCCACCCCGTTTGGGAGTGGATGCTTCCACGGTTCTGGTCCATAGATTGCCAGCCACGGTCAAGCCGAGGCCGAGTGCCGCTGATCGCTGCATAAACTCACGGCGGGTCATTTTCTTTATATCTACCATTAAGTTTTCCAGTGTTTTGACCATCGATTGTTCCTTTTTTGAGTTCATGTTTTTTCCTCCTTTCTAATGTAGTTGTCAATACTAGGTGCATATTAAATGGACCCCCTTCGACTGTTGCTCTGGAAAGTTCGATTTGGTAGCGAATAGAATGCTCGACCTACACGTTATTAGATGTTATTGACACTATCCTATAAAAATTATAGGGTCAAATAAAATTTTTAACTATAGTTATTTGGAAATTCTATACCACAGTAAGGATGACTGATATGAATCACCGACAACTCCGAGCCTTCCACTTGACAATGAAAATGGGCTCAGTCTCTGCTGCCGCCAATGCCCTTTATATCTCACAACCGAGCGTCAGCCGGTTGCTCAGTGAATTGGAATATTCTGCTGGGATTAAGCTTTTTCATCATCAAAAGGGCAAATTTAATCCTACAAGGGAGGCTGAGCTACTTTTTGAGGAAGTAGATCGTTCATTTGTGGGAATAGACACTATAAAGAAAGCGGCCGATCAGATCAGTGATCTGTCAATCGGAAGACTGCGTTTGGGATTTCCTCCGGCACTATCTGTAAAAGTATTACCCGTTGCGGTTCGCAGATTCACTAAAAAATACCATAGGACAAACGTGTCGGTTTGGGTACGCAGTTCAAGGCGGATCAGTGATTGGATTGCTTCCTACCAACTTGATCTAGGGATCGTCATTTCATATCGTGACCGACCATCAATCTCGATCCTCAAAAAAGTAAAAACCAATTTTGTAGTCATTATGCCTTCAAATCATCCTTTGACTAAATTGAAGCGCATTGGTTGGAACGATATGAAAAGCGAGAATTTAATCACTATCGACCGAGAATACTTAATTGGGCAAACCAAAGACAAAGAACTTAAAAAATTATTAGAAAAACATGTTCGTTTTGAGGCCGAAATTTGCTTCACGGCTTGCAGCCTTGTCCAGCATGGCTTGGGAATTGCCCTTGTTGATCCATTCACTGCAAGTCACTTTCTCGATTTGGGATTGGTCACCAGAAATTTTTCAACAGAAATTCCATACGAATTCTATATCATTCACGCCAAGCACCGAAAACCTTCCCAAGCGGTTGAATCATTTCTACCAATTTTAGATCAAACAATTGAGAATATTTGTGCTGACATTTAGAAGCTTTTGATGAGTTCGAGCAATATTTCGAATGATTGTTTCTAAATAGGAACCGTTTTTGTCTGAGCGGGTAGATCGTCAAAGGAAATGGTTAGCTGGTATACACCGTCTTGAACGCGGGCGTTCATTGGCACACCGCCTTTCTCAAAAATCTTAATCATCCCCCTGTTGGTTTCAAGCACATCAGCGGTAAAGCCTTTCAGCCCCCGCGATTTTGCCAGCCGAATTAACATATTGTAAAGGTATGTCCCAATGCCCAAGCCTTGATATTTTTCATCCACAACAAAGGCGACATCCCCATAGGCGCTTTGCTCTTTTCTGGCAAAACGTGCTTCTGCGATGATCTTTCCCTGATCGGGTTCGTCCACAAGAGCAACAATAGACAATGCGCGGCTGTAATCGACATTGACGTAGTCTTGCATCTTATCGTGAGGCATGGTTTTGATAGGGTAAAAAAAACGGCGGTAAATCGTTTTGTCCGAGAAACGATAGAAGAGCCGCCGCATGGCGTCTTCGTCGGAAGGTTTAATCGCTCTGAATCGAACCTTTAACTCGTTGCGGAAGGTATGTTCGGTCGCGATCTCTGCTGGATAGAGATGCGCGCTTTGGGATAGAAAGATCTGATCCGGAAACAAAATTTTCGATTCTTTAGCCCGTTCGACAAGATTTTCTCTGTCGTCCGGGTGGGCAATGTCGATCAAGGCTTGCGCCCGTTCACGAATAGGTCGCCATTTCAGATGGGCTATTCCGTATTCGGTGACGACCATGTCGATCGACTCTCGCATGCCGAACTGATTGCGAAGATCTTTCAGTCTCACCTGTATATTGGGTTTCCCATTCGGGTCCCGGCTAGGAAGCGCAAAAATTGTTCGCCCTCCCGGCGAAATTCCCGCGCCGGTGAACAGGTCGGTTGCCATACCCGGTCCGGATTCGATATCACCTTCTTCCAGGGGAAAGGTGACCCTGCCAAACAGATCCACTTCTCGGCATTGGAAAACAACCACAAAATTTTGATTACGGCCGATTTGAACAGGATCGAATACCTGCTCAATACTCTGAAACTCGACCAATGGATTTCGGTCCAACCAGTCCATTAATTTCGGTGTCCCCAGCGCATAGGATGCCACAGTTTTTCCCCTGAAAGTTGCTTTACGATAGTTGCTGACCGCACCGCTTTTCACCAGATCCATCAGGGCATCGTTAAAAACAGATCCATGGATGCCCAGGTTTTTTTTGTGAACCAGCTGCTTGCCCAGGGCTTCGAAGAGCGAACCGACGTAAAAACTGATACAGTCCCCATCTTCAATCACCCCCGCTATATTCGCCGCCACCTGATTGTAAATATCATCCACCGGCCAGCGATCGAAGTAAACCGGCGGCTCTGTTGATTTTATCAGGAAGTCAAAGTCTGAAATGGAGACAATGGTGTCGCCGAACGTAAATGGAATTTGGGTGTTAATTTCACCCACAACCAATGAGGCTTGCTCCATGGCCTCCCGGGCAATATCAACCGCTACACCGAGACTGCAATGGCCTTCTTCGTTGGGAGGTGTAATTTGAATAAAGGCCACATCGATAGGTATCCTTTTGGATTTGATAATCTGGAGAATTTGGGAATAACGGCCCGGCGTGAAATCGACATTTGCCGCGATAAACGCCTCGCTGCCAAACCATCCGGAGAAAAAAGTTTTTAGACGATAATTTTTATTACGAAGCTGTCTTAACGAAAAGATATCCCCATGGATGTTCAACTGGATCAATTCCAGATCATAGGTATTAGAAAGACCGGAATCAACGAGACATTTCATCAGGGTTCGCGGCTCGGCTACACCGCTTCCCAAAAAAATGTTCATTCCCGGTTTGACATGGCTCAAGACATCTTCGGGAGAAACGACAAGGTCTTTCCACTGATGATCGGTTGGCTTACTCATCTTTGGTCCCTTTGTTGAATAGGAACTTTAATTTCTTGAAGAATTTAATTGAGAATTCGCATTTAAGATTATATCGGCGGTGGACGTTTAAAACCTTTCTGCAAGGATGGGTAAGAACATAAATAAGGTGGTTTCGACGGGTCTTTAAACAACACTAATTCTTCTATGCCGAATCCTTGCCATTGACTGATTATTTCTGAAGCAAAGTATTTTGTCATATCGTTATATGTGAAAATAATGGCCGATTTTGAATCTTCCTTTTTTGATCCATTCCAATTACTTTTTAAATATCTTGAAAAATCTAAAATGTCTTTCTTTTCATTCAGCTCCAATTTATTGTATTTTATAGAAATTCGTTCATAGCTGCTCTGAAACTCGCTTCGCGTAATCGGCCAAAAGTATTGAAAAATAGAAAGAAATTTTATTTCACTAGTACATAATAGAAGCTCTGGTATGCCTGCATGAAATAAATTTCTAAATTTATTCCTTTCAGGTATAATTCTATATTGTGTTAGTAATGGCTCAGGTATTCGAAACGCAGGCTGGAAAATGTGCACACAAACCAGCTCTTCGTCAAAGGAATCTTTTTCCCGAAAACCAAGTAAAGCTGCTGGAAATAGCAACCCCAAAAATTGTAAAATTTCACGCCGGGTAAATTTACTCATTTGTCATCACCATCAGCGGATATAAGACCAATATCATTATAGCCTTTCACATTCTTTATCTGGTTTAAGATTCATATTCAACCATCTTTTCACCTCAAAACTTCTGTGAATATCCGAACTGTACAATTTTTATCGCGGTGTTTAGACTGCACTTTCAAATCCACGCAAAAAATGAACTGTGAAAGTTTAGATTTGCTGAGCTAACCTAAAACGCCCGGAAATTGTGGGTTTCCCCTGGCCAATCTACAAAAAGGGGCTAGAATAGATTGCGTGTCTAAGTCGAATCCATTGAATCATCTGATTTTATTGTGTATTAGTTCAAATAAGACACAATCGGCCCGCTTTTTTTTGCAATAAATCGCAATTTTTCCTGGCAGCTTGAATTTTTTACGCAGTTTGTGCCCGGGATTTGAGGTTTGATTGAATTATGGCGGGTAGATTAGCAGATGCTAAACACGAATAAGGCCGATTGAAAACGATTGTCTGCTTTCAGATAGCGTTTGGATATCCAGTATTTGAAATAGGACTTGACACATCTTGATACATTGCGGTATGTATCGACACTACTGCGAATTGCTTCCTAAAGCTGACCTGAATCCCGATCTTATTTTGAATTAGAGCTTGGTCCGGCATCTCATTTCACACTCTTCTAGTACAATTTATTTCTGATTTTTGCTCTGTTTTAATACCTTATTAGATTAATGGCTTATAATAGAGAAAGAGAGGTGCGACATGATACGGATTACATTGGTCCTACTTTTTCTGCTAGGTTTCGCCATTTCAGCATGGGCAGATCAACTGCACGATGCGGCAAAGAACGGAGATGTCAGTGCGATCGAACAGATTATCGGCCAGGGTGTGGACGTCAATCTTAAAGGCCAGAATGACGCTACCCCGCTGATAGTGGCGGCACTCGAGGGTCAGGCGCCTGTTGCTGAACTGCTGATCGCCAAGGGCGCCGACGTCCATGCCCGGAACAAAGGCGGCCTCACTCCCTTGCACGCGGCGGCCTACAAGGGGCATAGAGACGTAGCTGAACTTTTAATTGTCAAGGGTGCCAAGATTAACAATCAGCAGAATCGTTTCGGCATCACTCCGCTGCACGCCGCAGCCGATGAAAACCACATCCAGATCGTCAAACTGCTGCTCGACAATGGCGCCGACGTGAGTCTTCAGGAAGCGAGCGGCAGCTACACCCCACTTTCCCTGGCAGGGTACCGGGAACATTGGGATGTCGTGAAAATACTAATGGAACATGGCGCCGTCTGCCAGCCCGTTGAAATCGTGGGTGACTGGCTGTTCAAAGAATGTACCCAGCGCGAGCGTGCTTTAAAGGGCACAACTAATTGATCAGGCTTAAGTAAAATTCTTCAACGATGTTTTGTTAACATTATCGAAGGAAAAGAGGGCCTTATGAAAAAACGATCGATTATCCATCATCGGGTCTGGGTGCTTACACTGCTGGTTTTCGGCGGCGGTCTTTTCGTCGGAAGTGGCTCAGTCCATGCGAACGGGCAAATCAACACCGGTTACTTCGGCGGAATTGCAATAAAGGGCTACGACCCGGTTGCCTATTTCACCAAGGGCCGGGCGATGAAAGGATCGGAAGCGTTCGCCCATAAATGGTTGGGGACTCCCTGGCACTTTGCCAATGCCAAGCACCGGGACCTTTTTGCCGCCGATCCGGTAAAGTATGCACCCCAGTTCGGCGGATATTGTTCGGTCGGGGTGGCCTATGGCCATAACTCTGCCAATATCGACCCTGAGGCCTGGCGCATCATCGACGGCAAGCTCTACTTGAACGGTGATAAAGGCGCTGCGGCCGAATTGGAGGAGACGCCTGGACAAATCAAAAAGGCTGAGGCCAACTGGCCAAAGATCAAAGCCAAATTGGCCCAGTAGCCAGTCGTCTCTCCAACGGCGATGCGGGCAAACACTGATTCGCGCCCCTCATGGCACGGGGCAGGGCTATACTCAGGTAACAGGCAAAGAACCGAGTTAGATGACCGCGCTGTCACCTCACCGGCGAGAAGAACATAAGGGATGTGGGGCTAACGTAGACGTACGCGTTATTTTCTTCGAGTGTTCCTTTCGGATTTCGATACACGTATCCACAGAATTTACGGCCCATAAGGTTTGCTGCGGACTTTAGGCAAAGCATATCGCTCTGCACAGAAGCGTTGCCGGTAAAAAAGCTTTGTGTACAGCGGAATGCGAACTTCCCATCTGTGCCAATCTCCTGGATAAATTGCAAACCAGTACTGGTGTGTCCAATCCAAGTCCGGCCGAGGGCCAGGGTCTTGAGCGCGCTGCCGTCTAAACGGTCTTCGGCGCGTCCCTCATAGCCAAGGGGCCACTCCGGCAAACCCGCCTTGCGTAACGCTTCAATCATGTGGGCACGGTCCGCTTCCCGCTTGTGATGTGCATAGTAAATCCGATAAAACGACAGGCAGTCTTCAGGAAACGCCTTGAGCAGACTGTCAATCTCGACTTTTGCATCGTCCAGTCGGCCCAGTTGGGCGTAGGCCATTGCGAGGTGTTGTCTAGCTAAGTAGCTGGACTCCCGGGCCTTCTCCAACGGTTCAATCGCCTTTTCATATTGGCGGTTCATGAACAACACCGCGCCGTAGTAGCCGTAGACACCAGGGAACGGTCTCGGATTCAGCCGAAGGGCTGTCTCCATCGCGGCCAACGCCTCGTCAGGCCTTCCCGAAAACATGAACACGATGGCAAGGTTTACGTAGGCGTCGGCGCTGTTCGGACCCAGGGATACGGCCTTACGTGCAGACTCGATGGCTTCGTCGTAGCGGCCATCTGCCACTTGCAGGACGCCCAGCACGGAGTAGGCTCTGGGGATGTTGGCATCCAGTGCCAAGGCCCGGGCAGCCGCTTCGTAGGCGCGTTTGCGCGCCACGGGGCCGGCCAATACGTTATCGTAGCCGAGGCGCCAGACGTCGACGGCTGCCCGTGCGTAGCCGGCGTGAGCGTCTGCGAAGTTGGGGTCCAGCGCGATCGCTTTCTCATACAGCGACAGGGTGACGGAAAGCAACGAATAGTCTTCACTATAGACGTCTCGTTCGGCACGCAGATAGTAATCGTATGCCTCGAGATTATCGGTCTGCCGGCGGGCAAGCTGGGCCTGCTCTGCACCCGTCAGCGTGACCGCCAGAGCCGATACAATCTTGCCGATAACCTCATCCTGCAATTCAAAGATGTCCGTGTAATCGCGATCGTAGCGCTCCGCCCACAGATGCCCGCCCGTCGTGGCGTCGATTAACTGAGCATTGATGCGCACTCGCTTTTCGGCCTTGCGAACGCTGCCTTCCAGCACGCAGCGCACGCCGAGTTCTTCTGCGACCTGTCGGATCTTCACGGGCTTTCCTTTATACGTAAATACCGAATTACGAGCAATGACGAATAGACCCGAGATTTTAGAGAGATCGGTGATCAGGTCGTCGATTATGCCGTCGCTAAAATATTCTTGATCAGGTTCGCCGCTCAAATTGTCGAAAGGAAGCACCGCGATGGATGGTTTATCAGGTAAGGTATAAGCCATTCTATCAAGAGAGGCAGGATCTATCCGCCTAGATTGTTTGAGATAAAGATACCATCCAGCTAATCCTCCAACGCCTACTATCAGCACAATAGCCGTGGCTATGGCTATCCATTTCTTGGTTTTTCTTTTCTCACCTAAGACCTTGCCGGCGGCTTTTGGGTCCATTAAAACTTTATAAACCCTTACCGGCTCCGGGATATTCTTAACACTGTGTTCTCCAAGATACTGATAACCAAATTCAAGTTTATTTTTTACATGATCATAGGCTCTTCCTGTGATGCAGATGCCCCCCGCTTCTGCCAAAGCTTCTACGCGTGCTGCGATGTTGACACCGTCTCCGTAAATCCGATCATCCTCCTCAATGACATCTCCAACATTAACACCGATGCGAAACTCCATTCTACGTTCAGGGGTTAAATCGGTGTTGCGCTCGGCAAGCTCATGCTGAATCTTTACAGAACAATTCAAGGCATCGACCACACTGGTAAATTCAGCTAATAGGTTGTCCCCTGTGGCATCCACCACGCGACCTCTATGCTGCTGGATAAGTGCCTTCATCGAATCACGATAGATATTTAAGGTTCGGACAGTCGCCTCCTCATTATCGTCCATAAGTCGGCTGTAGCCAACAACATCGGCACTCAGGATGGCGGTGAGTTTGCGTTTGAAACCTTCTTCTGCCATATTGGCACCCCCATTTTAAGGTTTTAAACGGAGGAATTAATTATGTTGATTATTTAAAGGAGCCCAGAAATCAGATGAGGAATCGGATTTGATTCTTGAAATGGAGCACCGCTTCAGGTCAAATGGAATAGGAGAATCAAAAATAGCTTATATGGATTTATACCCAAATCGATGTAATTTAGTCAATCAGATTTAGGGTTAAGGCACGCGGTGATGTCA
>JAAUYH010055544.1_pt1 | contig 12300 bp, 8 predicted proteins | sample 7278061 | NCBI WGS metagenome assembly JAAUYH01 (sample SAMN14350203, study PRJNA611818) | marine sediment metagenome | isolation source: surface marine sediment (0.6m) | place: French Polynesia: Moorea | collected 2018-08
CATCATAAATAAGTGTAACTGCGGCCTCCTGTAACAAATTATTTTAAATTTTCCCGTGATCACTTCTATCGATCCAAAAAATCTTCACTTAAAATATCGCGAAAAAAAATTTCCGCTCCGAAACCTTTCCGAATTCAATCAATGCTCCGATTGAGGCTCGCCGAAAAACAAGACCTTCTTGCTGTCTATGAATCATATTCCTATTTTTTGTTTGACTTTCTTCAATATCATTTAAAATTTTTTCTCATATTCCGCCATGCGTCTGCTGTTTTGCTTATTTAGAACATTAAGAAGGTACTTTAGGAAAATTATCAACGGATACTTTCTTCTGACCCACCCACTTCAATTTCAGAAGTTATTCTTGAATAATTCTCTCTCAATTTAGTTTCTCTCACTACTTGATCCCACTTCCAGTCATCTTTTCCTGTTAACTCTTAAAGTGTCATGAGGCGAGAGCAGAAATGTCTTAAAGATTTGAAAAACGATGATTGGCGATCATGGTGCAGGAAGATTCAAAAGAATAAAATAAGAATTCTGAAAAAAGTTGATCAAATTGATAAGTGCTTGGAGATTGCCGGTCACAAATTTAAAAGTATTTTCCAAGCTCAGACTGAAATGTATATAATGAGGAAGATTCCGTTCAGGTTGAATTATCTCCAGCCAAATCTAGCAATGACTCTCGAAATCTCGCAAATGCCACTGAATAACAGTACATACTGCAATTTGATCGACAGCTCTAACAGATTTAACAGTGAACTTAAATAACGCTGAGATATCATCGAAGAATAAATTGGAAACACTTTTCCGAAAATCAAATTCAAAGCTCAGCAATTCGTACTTATTTTTAAGATTTTATGCACATGTGCCTTCTTGCAGAACAGCTCCTGGCAAGTTTAAAACCCGTAGGCTGTACATTTGAGTAGCGTCAATCGGGTTAGTTATTTTTGGGTCAACTCTTCCGCAACGTAATGATCCCTAGCTGATTGCGCATTCTTTTGATGTGGAAAGGATTGCTCTCTGATCTTCTTCTGGTTCCGAACGATATTTTCATTTATAAGATGGCACTTATAGTGCTTCTTGGAGAAGATCAAATACATGTGCAAAGAAGCTACATCTCTTTGCAGCATGTTCTCCATTCCATTCGATAGGACCCGCTTCCTATCGCATCTATCCCACACTTGTATTTATAACTCACTAATAAGGACCACATCTACGAGTGTGGAGATTCTCTAGCGTAATCAAAATATAATCAAAAAAATCTATTTTTCTCGTTCAGCATGTAAACGTCCACTGAAATCGTCCCGTTAGCTCGCCCGAACTCGAACAGAAACTTTATTATTCTCCTATGCCAGCTTTCCCATCTATTGCCTACTCTGGAATATATTTGACGGTTATAGTTGTCATAGTAGTAAACTGACCCAATTTTTGTGTTTTTCTTTCTCTGTATGTCATTTGGGACTATACACTAGATGTTAAAATTAGCTGAAATTTATCTTTTTCAGATCTATGCAAGCGCTAGGCCATATGGTACTATCTGTATATTACGGTAGTCATCATGGTAGTAATTGTGCATATGAACATTACCAAAAGAGCATTCCAGCAAATACACTAAATTCCATCCTAGCTTGCTTTTCAAGTTATGATCGAAGGCAAACTCTTTGAACTCTGTAACGAGTAGACATCAGTCTATGTTTTCTTAAGTTTGGATTTTGGGGTTCATTGATCTCAATCGACAACGCATTTTTGCTTCAGGGCATGGCGTTCGGAGATATACTGTGTTTCTTGATGTTCTATCAATGAGGTGGCGAAAAAGAAACTCAATGAATATTAGAATTTACTTCTGATTCAATTCATCTTCAGTATTTAGAGAGCGGTAAATGTTGCACATATCGTTCCTAATGATTAGCCAACACTTTAGCATAAAATAAATACATGATCTGCGGACACCTTTCTTAGATGCTCACAAAGTATGAGTTTAGCATTCTAGCTTTTTCTCTTCCCGATTTTCATTACTTAACCTAAATTCTTGATCGCCTTTATCCGTAACAAATTAAGAACATACCTCCGCTCGCCGTATATAACGCTAAATGTCTTTTAATATGAGTCGCAGGTTATTAATAATAAAGCACCGCCATAAACTAGAAATTTAAATTGCTCACAGACTTGTTCGTTACAGTGAGTCTTAACTTTCCTGTTGAGAAAGGTATGGCAACAACAGTATTGTGAACTGTATTCATTATTGTCATCGTTCTACTTCAACGACGAAGTCTCTGAGCTTTCTGCACAAAAATAATGATCAGTACATATCCCTTTTTCTGGAATTTCAATCCTCCAGGACTCTCCTCGTATGAATTGTGCGGTACCAACTGTACCAATCTTTCTCTCTATCTCTCTCAATGCTTCTACGGTTTTGATTGCAGCAAGAACGGTTCTCAATGGCGATTCAGAACCACGCGAACTATAGATCGTGTATTTTAGTTACAGAACTAATATAAACTATCATAGCTCCCTCATAGTTCTACGAGCTAAATTTATTTCTGTCACAGCAACAGCAACTTTAAAATCAAGTTTAAAGCACTTAACAAATCCTAATTGTGAGTCAGTGTGGATAAAGATCTTAAACCCTTAGTCCAATGGCTTGTTTTTCATTCAAAAAGTTTCACTGATCTAATTTTGGAACTCATAATCATCATCTCATCGAGATTAATAAACAAATCTGGCCCCCTAACAAATTTTCCACTCCATTCTCGTAGATTATCTTTGATCCATTTGCTTCAGACAACCACCGTTTCGTATGGATATCAACATTTTCATCCTACTAATTTTCGATAATGAAAAATGCGCACATCTCTAGACATGTAGAAACATTGTTCCTCCTATTAAATAAATTAAGGAATGGTGTGGGAATGATTAATTTCGTGTTCGCCAAAAAACGATGTCAATCATTATCTGTGATAGATAATTTCCAAAATATAGATTTAAACATTACTCGTGAAGGTTTTATTATGAGCTGTTCAGCAAAAATATTTACGAGCAATTTATAATAATACAAGACAATCTCCCGAAGAGTGAGAGTTTGGAAAGATGAAGTTATAACAGATTCGCGTTAGAATGAACTTAACCAAATACGAAATTTAAACCTGCTTAGAGGAATGTTACGTGCTGTGAAAGTACGGAATAATGAGCTGCTGCGCTGGGATACGACGAAAATAGTACAAAATAGTGAAGAGTTGAAAGTAGAAGGAAGCTTCCTTGAGTTAAGTTAAATAAAATTAGATTAAAAATTCCCATGCATCAAGAGATTTTGCTTCCATGTACGATAGATACAGAGTGTTACAAAAAAGCTTTACAGAATCAAATGTAAATTGCTATTTGTAACGTTGTCGCTTTCAGAAAGCAACTGAATTACAGAAAGTGTCAACCCATCAACTTTCTTCGTTGCATTGTATATCCAATCCGGCGAACACAGTTCGACCAATATGCGAAGGGGTTACAATTTTCTTTCATTTTTCGAACCTTATGGACTTGGTTCCGATTTGAGCTATTGAACAAATTAGACATCTTTACACGTGCCAATCAGCTGCATATCACGCAAATATATGAAGTTGTATCGGTCACAGGATTGAATATAAGCTTATATTCGAGATATTTGTTTTTCTATATTGGGCTGCAGTATGCGAAAACTAACTTTTCGCTCCACTGTAGACTTACTAAAAGCCTCAAAGACATTTAAATGGCATAAAATCAAACTTTGTCTTCCATAATTTATAAAATAATTGTTTGATTTCCTGTTTAGCAGTTATTCTATCTGTTTTGAGCATTTTTGAGGCCATTCTGCTCAATTTTAAAGTTATTTTATTTTTTTACTGAATCCTTATCAAGACAATGTCATAGGAGTTCTATACACTTATAAAAAATGATGTGTCCCGGCAACTTATGAAGGATCACTAAGTCATTGTATCGGTACCGCATGAAAGCTACACTTGAATAATTCTGTAAATTTTTTTGTAACACATAGTATATATATATCGAGCTCTAACAACTTAAGTGTGCTCGATAGTATTTGTTTTGCACGCTTATTACTGGATTTCGAAGATCATTCAAAAAGTAAATAAAAACTACAGTGATGTTTCCCTTTCGTCTGTTACTGGAATATTATTGGAAAGTTCGAACAAAATAGACCTGTTTGAAGTTTCATGCAATCCAAATATGTTTCTGTTTTCGTTTCCGTTTGTTTGAGTAATCTTTCTAGAGAAGGCATCAATTCTGATGTTAAATTTACATACTCAGTGCTTATGATACCATTCCAAAGTCGGTATTAAGATTCAATGCCTCTGAATTGCCGTCTTCGTATTGTACGACATCTGTACCGTCATTTCAGTACTCTGCGATTATTCCTTGTAGAATTCTGCAAAAGCAGGTCAGTACAATCTGAGTATACGTAACAGTGAATGTTACGGTAACACTCGTACTCTTGACTTAATACTTGGCCCGGAACTCATTGCAGACAGCGCGTAAAACCACGAATTGTTCTCGAATGATCCTAAATGCTACGAGAAATAACAAGTTTTTATACTTAAGTGTAAGACAGCGGTGAACTGCATAGGTCATAGTATAGTTCCTGCAATATTGTGAAGTTTTTCTACGTTGGAAGGACTGCACAATGAAGTCTCAGGCAAGTAGAGGAACTAATGTACCATATTGCCCAAGTAGACCTGTGGCATAAGGTCATCCCGCCACATAAGATCACAGCTACTTATTCCAACGAACTTTCTGGGACACCCTCATTCGAAACGATTTTCTGGTACCCCCTATCGGTCAAAATCTTCGCGATGTCTTGTCTAAATTCCGGTTTCCCATCGTCAGACTCACTAGGCATTATCCAAATCCGACAATTCTTCTTATCGTTGCGCATCCACACGAAATGGTACTTTTCCCACATACACCTGTAGAATTGAAAGAATTCGATTTCCTTCGACGACCCATTCGGATACCAATTATCGAGAACGTCCAAAACCGCGCACGAGTCTAATTCCTGTAGATACCCGGCTTCCATCGGTAATTGAATTTTGACACTCATCTGCTGGTCGTCATCAGAGCCGTCCCCGGTTGTCGCCGCCACCCAACTGACCTCGATGCAAAAATCGTCGGTGATGTTGAACCACATACGAGAGCAATGCGGAAACTGGTACCCCGTGATTTGTTCCGGATTCGTACTCACAAGCGCGCACGCCACCCCTTCATCCTCGTACCTGGTGACTATGTGGGAGGATTCCCTCTGCAGTCTTTCGCACAACTCCTCGAATTCGTCTCGTTTCAAAAACTCGTTCACTCTACCCAATTTCATAATTCGCTCAACCACCTCCATCTCAAGTTCGCCTAAATTGCCGTCTTCTTTTGTTACCACGTTGAATTGACATTGAAACTCGTCGGTGTAAAAGCAGAAGATCAAGTCGTTTTCTGCTTTTCGTCAGTACGTTGCTCGAGATTTCAGCCCAATTCACACTTACCGTCATCGCGGTGAATACGAAAACGACGCACCATATTGCGATGTATTTTGCTTTGATCAGCATTAATGTTGAATGCAGATTCCCAGAAATCCCACTGCTCCTTGAGCTCATCATTTGCCTTAATCGAGTTCAACTTGAGAGGTCTTAGGTTGAACTTTTTTCGCGATTCGAACAATGAATCCACTTTTGTGAGCTTTTTTTCTTGTTTCTCAGTGGAAGATTTCTTTTCCGTATCCGTTCGTTTCTCATCCATTTCCTCATAGTCAGACCCACTTAGAGAAGAGTAATTTTCGTTACTGTTTTCTTGCTTATCACAGAGTAGTCTGTTCATTGATTCTTTCTCTTTTTCGAAGGCTGACAAGGAAGGGTCATTCTGACTATTTTCAAATTCCTTCGCTTCATCTGCGAGAGTAGATTCGTTTTCGACGTATTTATATTCAACCTTCTCCTTGGCGAAGGAAAGCCCCGTTCTCGCAACTGAAGGTTCATCAACAAGAAAGCTTTGCTCTGATCCCCATGGTGCTGGCCTATTCCATTCACTTTCTGTTTCGGAAGATTCCGAGGAGTCAGCAACTCCAAACTCTCGCTCTAGCTCCGCTGCTATTTCCCTCCGCAGCGATTCATCCATAGTCCAACAACTGTCCGTAGGTTATCAACAACAATATTGGACGGCAGGGATAGCGTGGTGGACTTTTGGTGAATTCTCGTTCTCGAGAGCAGAACACTTGCTCTTACGAAATTCCATTTATTTCGAGAGCATCTACATATCGTGCAGTACTTGCCGTTGAAGTGTTGAGATACTTGTGCAAATTTAACGCATTGACTAGCCACTTCTGTGTTTTTAGTCGTCCGAATCGACGCTACGGAATCTAGTTTTTCAAGAAAAGTCCTTGAATGACTAATTGTTATTGCTCTGTCAGATTTTAACCAATTACTAGACAGATTCTCATAAAACTATCTTTGTGATTAGTCTCGGAAAATTGTAGTCTTGTGTCATAGCGGCCCTGGTTTCTCCCGGGGCTTAATCCTTCATGTCTATCGGTAGATATTTTTCGGTAATAACAGTAAACGGAGATACAATAACACGAAACAGTGTTCCCTAGTGCAACGACCTAATTAGCGAAAGACTCTCTACTTGGTATCAAAAGTTATACTGCAGTTCTGTTGGTGCCATTGTATCGACGGTCGCGACGATTGTGATGGGTGTGTACAGTACAGTACAGCCGAAACGGCATAGATCCGACGAATTGTGTGGGTAGAGAGTAAGGCACCAATCGAATGAGGGGTCGTCGGAAAGGCAGTAGCCGGTCGCGAGCTCAAGCGGAGAAATGCTCGCGAGGGGTGTGAGAAACGAAGGTAAGGGAAAAAATTTCGGCGTGCCGCCCGCAAAGAAGTGCAGGCGCAAGTGTGTGGCCGCCACGGAACATGGGATGAAAGCGTAGAATCGGGCAAGTGCACGGACGCCAGCGGTTGCAAGCACCCAACGAGGAGCCGAGCGCCACGCGTGCACGGCCAAAATGGCGCAGAGGCGGGAGCGCGGCCCCTGTGGGCGGTGCGCGGCCGGCGGCGTGGGTGTGTCGAAGCGGCGGCGCGAGGTGGGCGACGGCTCGGGCAGCGACGCTGGGTGCGAGGCGTCAAGCATGTCGGCGGCGCCGTGCGCGGTTACTGGGCATCTCGATTATCCCTCGGACCTGCGCGCAATCCTCGGCAACATGTTGGACGACCCGCAATTGTCGCAACTTAGCGATGTCGTTATCATTGTGGAGGGGTGCAGGTTTCCCGCGCATCGCGCAGTGCTGGCGGCGGCGTCGAACGTGTTCAAGGCGATGTTCACGAACGAGATGAAGGAAACCGCGATGAACGAAGTGGAACTAAAAGGACTGTCGGCGCGTAGCTGGAGAATGGCGTTACAATACATCTACACCGCACAGGTAGATATTGCGGATGAGGCGAGTGCGTTATTGCTTCTCGAGTCGGCGCGGATGTATCAGCTGGAAACGTTGGAAAGTTTTGTGGAGAAGTTTCTCATTTCTCGTTTGAATGTGTCGAATTGTTTCGAGCTTCTGGGTCATGCCGAACGCTACGACTTGGACGAACTGAAGCGCGAGACGAAAAGCAATATGCAGGAGCGTTTCGAGGCTGTAGCTTTATCGCCGGCGTTCACCACATGTCCGTTGGGGTTGATAGAAGAATTGTTGGGATCCAGAAAATTGGTGGTTCGTTCGGAAATGTCGCTATTCTACGCGGTGGAACGATGGTGTACTGCGGAACGCGCTGAATTTGCGGAACGATTACTAAGTCATGTCGACTTATCAGAACTACAAGAGACCGAATTGAAGCTGATAGCGAAACATGAATTGGCGCGCGCGGTGCCCTCGTTTCGGGAGCAAGCATTGGAAAGATTGCTACTATCTTGCGACGACCCGGTAGGCGATGGACTGTTGGCAAAGGGGTGGCATCTGAAGCCACGATTACGCGAGGCCACCGTGTTCACGTTCGCGCACCAGCAGCGCGGCATGACGATAAGCAGCAGCGCCGACGATGAAGAAGTGGTGCGCACGCCGTGGGCGAAAGACAACTCGGGGCGAATTGTGTGGCGACTGAAAATCTATCCGCGCGGTTACAACAAGGCAAAGGGCCATTACCTCAGCATGTACGTGCAGGCACGTAGTGCGATGAAGAATGACAAACTTGACCTCAACGCACGCTTCGACATATTCCTAATCAATCGCAAAGACGTTGCCGGTACGATATCGTTCTCTAGTCAACACCGTTTCACTGAACAAAGCGACCATTGGGGTTTCCATCGCTTTCTACCGTTGAATCAGATGACCGACCCGAATGTCGGCTTCATTGACGTCGAGAGTGATTCGGTGCTGGTAGGGGCTAATATCTATTACTGATGGCAATGTATTGTACAGTACATAGTGAACAGTACTTGTATTACTTGATAGGTTTCGCTGTTAGTCGATACTGCCTTCTTGTTCTCTTAAAAATAAAATCGAATCCGAGATGTATGTAAAGGTCAGGAAAGTGTGCCGGCGCAAGGTCGATAAGAGTCCTGCGCGGCCGTCGCTATCCATTTGGTCGACTAGACTTCCGTGCCGCGCAAAACGGAAGAAGCTTTTCAGACAGTACACTGCGACAGCGAATGTGACTGTGATGCGTAGTACGGCGATGATGGCTTGTGCCAGCGCTTTTTCAGTGTGAAGACGGAACGACTTGATGCATCCATAGCGCGATACGATGGATATATGCGGCCACCGGCTTCGAAAAACGGTCAGTGTGAGTACATGATAATGAACTTGTTCGCGACGTATGCGACGCTAAAGCGGGTTGCGGGGGACAACCCAAATCTATGGGGCGATAGTACTATACACGACAGCAATGAGTGAGATTACTTGAGTAAGCGCAAACATCTTGCAGAATAGATACTCACTGGTCATAACTTTTCTTGGATCTTCAATCATCACTCTCAATTTCGATAGCACCGACCCAGTAGCCACCAAGAAGAAGAAATTCGATTCTATATAAACACGAACAAGTGCAATTTCAAGTTCGATTCCTACATTCCTTGATCAGAAATTCGCTTGAAATCGATAACGAAACTAAACAGAATCGGAATTAGTTGTAGCAGACTGAATAAAATCAACACTGGTAACACGCCTTCCGCTGAACATACACAGTTCTGTTTGGCAACACTCCGTGAATTCACCAGATTCTTGAGAAACGCCATCCCTTCGACTTGTCACACAGCTTCTATGTTTGACAGCGATTGGATCATGGTAATCGGGAAGAATCAGAAGACTGAGAAAGCGTTAAGCAAGAGTAGTGTGGAAAGTGAACGAATAATTGAGGTGTACCTCGTAATTTCGATTCGGTTCCAATTCACGTCTTTTGGTTCAGTGGTCCTTCCCACTATCCATTCAGTAGCATTCTTCCACAGTGAAGCTGATGCGGCGACTGTCACCGAGCGCTTCGGATAGAAGACCACGATGGCTGCATGAGTCAATGGGTACCAATCGTCGAGTTCCTCGAACACTTCTTCGAGTTCTCGTTCGGCGACGCCTTGAGCTTTAACTGCATAGACAACGACCTGTTCCAGTTTCTCGTGGTTACCTTCTGGGACCTTGTTTGTGGCACGAATTAAACGCTATTGTGCTTTGCTCTCGCTTTTACCAATGCGGAAGTGAATCACATTTGAGATGCGGAATATTTTGTCATTGATTGTTGTAACTTCCTCAAGGAAACAACGAATGAAGAACTTTCGAATGGCATCTTTGTTTCGAAGTTCTGGTAGCACATCGAGAGCGATGTACGAAGGACTGTAATTCGTAAGAGTACTGTATACGGTAGGAACATCAACTCTCAAGTTGCTTTCGCAGTCAATCGAAGGCACGCGTTGCCAAATATCGTAGATACTGTGCTGATGAAAATCCAATGGACAACAGTGCGGTGAACGCATGCGTACAGTACTACAACACCACGATGGAGGAGCCACGCGCGGGCATTAAATGTGGAATTCATTGCGGCAGTGGTGAATCTGAGCGAGAGTGCGGTATCACTGGTAGGGTCGGACGTTACACGGCGAGGAAGAGAATGCGTTGGTGATGCGAAATGAATCGAGTGTGAATTGAAGCTAACCGGTAGTGGTGAGGTTCAGTTAAAGAACGGGGCCGGTGAACTGATCGACGTTATTAAGTACGAGGCAGGCGATGCCGGGAGTTGCGTGGTGGACGTAGTGGGTGGACTGCGCGTGGTACGTTCGATGGTGAGCGCAGTGGGAAACATGTATGGGCACGTGCGATGCCATTTTTTCGGGAACAAGCTTTGGAACGACTACTACTATCTTGCGACAACCCGGTAGGCGATGGATCGTTCGCAAAGGGTTGGCATTTGAAACCGCGATTACGCGAAGCCACCGTGTTCATGTCCGCGCACCAGCAGCATGGCATGACAGTGAGTAGCAGCGCTGACGGTGAAGAGGTGATGTGCACGCCGCGAGCGAAGGACAACTCGGGACGAATTGTGTGGCGGCCGAAGATCTATCCGCGCAGCTACAAGGCAAAGGAGCACTACATCAGCATATATAAGCAGGCTCGTAGCGGGATGAAGAGTGGCAAACTTGACGTCAACGCACGCTTCGACATATTCCTCATCAATCGCAAGGACGTTGCTGGCTCGATATCGTTCTCCAGCAAACACCGCTTCACCGAGCAAAGCGACCATTGGGGTTTCCATTGCTTTCTACCGTTAAATTAGATGACAGACCCCAACGTCGGCTTCATTGACGTCGAGAGTAGCCTGCTTGATTAATTGAAGTGATGGGTACGATTTTCTCAAGAGTGCCCTGGCGTGAAGTATTCAACCTCAATTTAGGTGTATCGGTACGGTATCTGATTGACAGTGAGTGTGCTGAAAGTGAGGAACCTTTGTATCAATCGGTACCACACTTAGACAAGATGAAGATTGCATTCGCGTCTGCATCACTGAATTGTACCAATTTCCACTTGCGCGTTGTGATTCTGCGCTGCCAAGTTCCGAATCCCATCATTACTCGTCGCAATCTTCTCAAAAGCGCATCTGTGGTTTCTACTTTTCAATGCGTAACCAGTCTGTGCATGTAAACGATGTTGGTAAAGATTCGCAGACATAATGGAGAATGAAATGGCCGAGTATTAGGCACGCCTTGCAAAGAGAAAGACCGCAATATTCTCGTGATTACAGTCAAATACGACTATTCTTGATATTGGAACTGGTGCAGGTCCAAACTTTGCGTATGTACCGCTAGACACTAATGTTATTGGGCTCAAACCAAACCGCTACATGTGGCGGGACGCACTCCAGAAGGTAAACACTTGCTTCGACCTATCCCTTATTGATAGTGTTGTCGAAAACATACCACTTAAAATGCGTCTGCTGATGCTGTCTTGTGCACTCTAACTTTGTGTTCTGTGATTCGCCATTAGCAGTGCTGAAGGAGATAACTCGAATGCTTGGGCCGGATGGAAAATTTGTTTTTATTGAACATGTATTAGGTTGAGAAAGACTGCTGAAATAGTGTACCGTACTATCGCCCTTAACTTGGGTACACACATCCCAAACAACAAACCCAACCATAATGTCATTGTGGAGGGGTGTAGGTTGCCGGCGCATCATGCAGTGTTGGCGGCGGCGGCGAACGTCTTCATGGGTATGTTTACGAATGAGATGAAGGAAACAACGATGAACGAGGAGGTGTCAAAGTGACTTTCGGCGCGCAGCTGGAGAATAGTGTTACAGTACATGTACATGGCACAGGTAGCTATTGCGGGTGAGGCGAGTACGTTATTACTACTGGAGTCGACGCGGGTGTATCAGTTGAAGATGTTGGATAGTTTTGTGGTGATGTTTCTTATCTCTCCTTTGAACGTGTGTCGAGTTGTCTACACTTAGCACACCTTGCATTGTTTGAGTAACGTGGCGGTTTTGCAGCTCTGCAATAATACCAATCCGCGTGTCCGCTTTACTGATGAACTCTACTACAGCTGTAGATAATGATGAAAGCTGACCGAACCAATAGGAGTATGCTGCGGTGCTGGTGGTGCTCTGTGTGGAGCTATAGTAACGAAGTACTTCGTAGTTTCGAGGTTGCCGAAAAACGAAACACATGAAGAAAAAACGCAATAGTGAAACTGGGCTACAGACGAAACCAATAACAGAAGCATTTTACAACGACATGAGCAACGAAACACTACTCCGCATCGACATCCTCCTCCTTGACAGGGGTCTTGCGGCGGGGCTTGAGTGC
>JAAUYH010001724.1_pt1 | contig 12296 bp, 8 predicted proteins | sample 7278061 | NCBI WGS metagenome assembly JAAUYH01 (sample SAMN14350203, study PRJNA611818) | marine sediment metagenome | isolation source: surface marine sediment (0.6m) | place: French Polynesia: Moorea | collected 2018-08
GGGAGATTGCCGCGTCGCTGCGCTCCTCGCAATGACGGCTCCGCGGTGAGATTGCCGCGTCGCTGCGCTCCTCGCAATGACGGCCCCGCGGTGAGATTGCCGCGTCGCTGCGCTCCTCGCAATGACGGCCTTGCGGCGAGATTGCCGCGTCGCTGCGCTCCTCGCAATGACGGCCCTGCGGTCAGATTGCCGCGTCGCTGCGCTCCTCGCAGTGACAGGAGTTGCGGGGTCTAGTCCCCGGGCAGGTCGAAGCGTTCGCGCAGGAAGCGCGCGATGCCTTCCTCGTCGTGGTGGCCGATGACGGCGGTTGCCGCAGCCTTGACCGACGGCTTGGCGTTGGCGGGCGCATAGCTCTCGTCGGCCAGATCGAACATGCTCAGGTCGTTGTCGCTGTCGCCGAAACAGATGATGCGCTCGATGCCCATGAGGTCCCTGAGCACCTCGATCGCCCCGCCCTTGCTGGCGTCGCTGTGGTGGATGTCCAGCCAGTCCAGTTCGTCGTCTTCGTAGGCGACGCCGGAGTAGGCCACCAGGTGCCGGTGCGGCGCGATGCGTTGCATGGCCGCGGCGACGGCCTCCGGGCGACCGATGGCGCTGATGTTGGAGATGTCGGCGGTCGCGGGCAGGGCATCCAGGCCGGCGACCTTCAGCCCCCGGTTCAGCCCGTAGTCGGCCGCGAGGCGCCGCTCGATGTCGCTGGTGAGCGGCGCGTGATACACCGAATGATCCTCGTCGCCCTCCAGCGTGAATACGAAAGGAGCCACCCCGGCGTCGATGCAGGCCTCGATGACATGCGTCGACTCATCCCGGGTCAGCGCATTCTGGTGCGTAAAGCGCCCGGACGCCGGGTGCCAGATCATCACCCCGTTCTTGTAGATCTGCGGCAGGTGAAAGCCGTGGCCCTCCAGCACGGCGCGCGAGGCGTGCAGGGTGCGGCCCGTGGCCACCGTGTAAGCCACGTCGTGTGACGCGAGCAGGCGCAGCGTGTCGCGGGTGTACTCGGATATGGCCGCCTCGGCGTTGAGCAGCGTTCCGTCGAGGTCGAAGACGATCAGTTCCATGAGTCAGGCGCTTCAAAAACGCCAATGTGCCCGATCCGGGGCCGCCGCTCAACCGGCGCACAGGGCCGGTGAGGCAATTGCCGGACCTTTGTCGCTCGGTGGTCAGGGGCAAACAACGTGAAGGTCGAGGATATGGCACTTCAAATGAGCGTAAACGGCAGCCGCAAGCCGGGTCCGGCCGGCCTGCCGTTCGACAGGGCGATCGACGGCTTGACCGTGGAGCCGAGCAGCTATCAGCAGCTCAAGACCTGGACGGGCACGGTATTCGTGCGGAAGAAATCGCACCCGCGCATCGAGGCGGACCACCGGGTGAAGCTACGGGCGAAGGTCGTGGAGGCGGACCTGAGCGGCAGCCGGGGAACGACCGGGTCGGAGCTCTACCTGACCTACGTGGTGCGTGACCGGGGCGACGGGCGCTACCACGCGTTCTTCCAGGACATACAGATCGTCTCCACCATCACGATCCGGCCCAACCACAAGTTCGACGCTCTCGTGGACTTCAAGCCGCACTACGACGAGTTCGCCGCGCTGGTGGCCAAAAAGCGCAGCCGAAAAGCGGCACTGACCGAGTTTTGCAATCGCCACATCAAGGAGGAGCGGGATCACCGCGGCACGATCATCGAGGTGTCGACGGATTTCACGGGGCTGCGCGCCAAGACGATGCAGCACGAAGTGTCCCACGCCCGGGATGCCCAGTCGCAAACCGTGGACCAGATCGACAACCTGCTCCATGAGTGGAAGAAGGACGGCCGGCGCCGGGACAAGGCGGAACCGGCGGACAAGAGGGCCGACACGCTGCTCAAGGCGCTGTTTCGCATCTGGGATACGGACGTCGGCAACAAGTCGCACCGCAAGATCGTCGAGCACGACTGCCTGTTCATGATCAAGATGTACGAGCACAACATCCTGCGCCTGCCGTCGGCGTCCGATGCGCTGTCCAGCGATATCGTGGACGACCTCACATTCCTGGCGATGCACGAACTCAGCCAGCCGCCGCCCTGGCTCTAGCCGACCGCACGCTTCACGTTCTGCGGATAACGGGCCGACGACGGCGCCTGTCTTCACTACTACCGGGCGCGCGCCCGTCATTGCGAGCCCGAAGGGCGCGGCAATCTCGTAACGCCTTCGCGCCGCCTGGTTTCAACAGACCTTACGACACCCCGACCGAGATTGCCGCGTCGCTGCGCTCCTCGCAATGACGGCCCTGCGGTGAGATTGCCGCGTCGCTGCGCTCCTCGCAATGACCGTCGTTGGAACGCTAGCTGCAGTCGACTAGTCCGGACGGACCGGGTTGCCCGAGGAAACGTGCCTTCATGCGGGCCAGGTCGCCGAAATTGACCGAGCCGTCGCCGTTGAAGTCGGCATCGGCGTCGCTGCTCAGGAACACGGCTTTCAACGCCGCCAGATCGCCGAAGTTGATGGCGCAGTCGCCGTTGAGATCCTCGTCGCACAGGTTGCCGAAGCCGTCGCCGTTGCTGTCGCGCTGATCGGCGTTGTGCTGCAGGCTGCAGTTGTCCACGGCGTCGTCGATGCCGTCGCCGTCGGCATCGGCCGGGCCCGACGCAATCACCACCGCGTAGGCGTCGTAGTCGCCCGCGAGGTCCTGCGAGTAGGCACCCGCTGTCACCGGGAAATCCTGCGACCGGGTCTCGCCGGACACGTGCAGACGGCCCGTGGCGTCGATCCCGACCGCGTTGGCGGCGTCGTCGTCGGCGCCACCGAGATAGCTGGCGAATTCGAGATTGGCGCCAGACGCATCGAACCTGGCCACGAACGCATCGGTGGTGCCATCGAGTCCGGCGTCGAGCGCAGCGGCCATCGGCAGGTCGGCCGAGTGGGTGACACCGGCGACCGCCACCTCACCGCCGCCGCCCACGGCCACGGCCGTCGCCTCGTCCCAGTCGCCGCCGCCGAAATACGTCGCGTACACAAGGCCCGAGGCGTCGGTATCGACCAGCGCCACGAAGGCGTCGGGGCACGGTTCGAAGCTGCAGACACCACCGCCATAGCTCTCGTCGAAGGCGCCGGCCGTCGCCGGGAAGTCGTCGGAGCCGGTGCGACCGGCGACGATGGCTCGCCCGGACCCGTCGACGGCAATGGCGTCGGCCCGGTCTTCGCCCGTCCCGCCCAGGGTCACCGCATAGTCGGTGCCGCTCGCGTTCGGGTCCAGGCGGGCAACGAAGGCGTCGAAGGGGCTGCTCTGCGCGCGCGCAGCCTGGCGCTGGCCGACGAGCGATGAGCCGAAGTCGGCCGATCGCGTCCAGCCAGCCACGTGAACGCGCCCCGCTGCATCCAGCGCCAGCGCCTCGGCCTGTTCCTGGCTGGTGCCGCCCAGGTACGAGCCGTACACCAGGTTGGCTCCGGCCGCGTCCAGTACCGCGACGAAGGCATCGCGCTGGCCGACGTTGTCCGCCACCCACGCGTTGGGCGACGTCGGAAAATCGGCGGACCAGGTTCCCCCGGCCACGTAGACCCTGCCGGCCGGGTCCAGCGCCAGACCGTATATGCTGTCGAAGTCGCCGCCGCCCAGGAACGTGGCCCAGGACAAGGTGCCGTCCGGGGCGAGGCGCGCGACGAAGCCGTCGATGTTGCCGCCGTAACGGGTGCTGTACGCCCCGGCGGTCACCGGGAAATCGTCGGAGTTGGTGTTGCCGGCGACCACGGCATTGCCGGCGGCGTCCGTCTCGAGCGCAAAGCCGTATTCCTCACCGTCGGCCAGGTCCGAACCCTGGAAAACGGTGACGTAACCCGCGCCCGGGTCCGTCGGTACGAGGCGCGCGACAAAGGCGTTCACCACGTGAAAGCGCTGGGCGCTGAAGCGGCCTGGCGTGGCGGGGAAATTTAGCGACTGCGTGTGACCGGCGAGAAAGACGTCGCCGCCGTGGAAGTGGATCGCCTCGGCCTCGTCGGCCAGCGTGGAACCGAGAAAACTGCCGTAGACGATGCTGTGCGTAACGCCGGCCCCGGACGTGTGTGACGCCGCTGCAGACGTCTGTTCACGCACGGGCATGCCAGGTATTTCCCGGCTAACCGGCACGCCGAACCGGTCGAAGCCTTCGAGCAAGAATCCGTCGCCGGTCACGCGCAGCTCCAGGGGCCTGCGCACGCCGTCGATCCACAGGTAAGCCTCGCCGCTGGCGTCGACAGCGATCGGCGCTCCGCTGACAAGCAGCCGCGCACGCCCGGCCTCACCCTGCTTGCTGTCGACATGCAGGCCGTCCGGGCGAGCCCTCACCGTTACCCGGGCGTCGCCCGCACGCGACGAATAGACCAGTGTCCGATGGGTCGCCAGGCGAGGCAGCCATGCGGACTGTCGCGAACCGCGGTAGTACGACACGGCCGGGCCCGTTCGCCCCGCGCCCGAGAGCAACGGTCGCTCGCCGCCGACACGCACCGCGAGGCGTACCGCGCTATGCGTGCCGGTCGGCACCATCCACACGGCATCGTCGGAGGCCCACAACCGGTGGCTGGAGGACGGCACGGCATAGCGCACGTGCGCCGGGTACTGCCCGTGGTTGGGCACGAACAGCGCGTCGGTCGCCGCCGTCGCGCGTACCGGCATCGCGAGGGCACCGCAGCCGGCCGCGATGAGCCAGAGCAGACCGCTTCGCCCCGGGCGACGGACGGCAGAGCACAAGGGCGGCTACCTCGCCTCGCGCCGCACCGGCGGCTCGGTCACGCCGCCCGACCAGAGCCCGCGCACGCCGGAACCGTCGGTGCAGAATCGGGCGCCGCGCAAGCCGCCGTCGGCATCCGGGGCACCGATCATGCGCGCGCCGCAGGCCGCGTCGGTGTCGTAGTTCAGCACGAGGCGATAGCGCGCCGGCCGCAGGCTCCAGGTGCCTTCGTCACCGGCATCGTCCACGAAGGTGCCGTCGTCGTACAGACCGGCCTGGCGCTTGCCGCTGCTGCCGTCGGCCATGAAATACTCGTACCGCAACGTCATCGCCAGCGCGCGTTGTTCGCGCACGAGGTACAAGCCGGCCTCCTTGTCCACCAACGCCAGCGTGCGGCTTGGGAAGAACGGGTACACGGCCCACGCGCCGCCGATGTGCCCCGGGTTGTCGTCTTCGGGGATGACGTCGAAGTGCGCCTCCGGCTCGAGCACGCCGGCTTCGATGCCCGTCGCGTCCAGGATTCTGAGACCCGCGCGGAAATTACCGACATAGGCCTTGTTGCCGCGCAGCCAGACGTTGTGATCGCTCGCTCCCGTGGGCCCGTTGTAGATGCCGATGAGCTGCGGCGCGTCCACCTCACGCATGTCCCAGACGAAGATCCGCGTATCGGAGCCGGTGTTCAACTCGTCGTTCATGTCGGCCGAGATGAAGTAGTTGTGCGAGACGTGGAACCAGGCATTGTGCGCGCGGGCGATGTTGGCGTAGCCGAGCGTGGCGAGGCGCACGGGGCTGGCCTTGTCGGTGACGTCGGCGACGATGAGGTCGTCGTCGCTGGCGATGACGCAGATCTCCCGACCCTGGTAGTCGACGTCGTCGCCGCCGTAGGTGACGCAGTAGGAGTCGGACGCCAGTCCGCCCTCGTCGACGCAGCCGGCCAGCGACGGGTTTAGCGGGTCGCGGATATCCACCATGGTGAGGGCACCGCCGCACAGCTCCGGATCGGTGGTGCGTACGATGTAGGCGAAGCCGCTCTGGCGATTGATGAAGATGTTGTGCGCATCGCCGAAGCCGTCGAAGTGCGTATCGGCCGTGAACGTCTGCCGGACCGGGCCGGCATCGCGCAAACGCGTCAGGTCGAACACCTGCATGCCGTGCCGGCTCGGCAGGTCGGCGACGATGAAGGCGTGGTCGTCGTACACCTTGATGTCTCGCCACTTCGAGCTGACGGTCTGCGTCGGCAGCGTGCCGACGAGGACGGGGGAAGCGGGATCGGTCACGTCGACGAACGCCGTTCCGTCGGTGAGCCCCATCAGCACGTACTCGCGACCGGTCTGTCGATCGGTCCAGCCCCAGGCGTTGGCTGCTCTGGCGTCGGGACCGCCGCCCAACCCGTCGATCGACAGAAAGGACAGGTAGTCGACGTCGTGGCAGGGAAACGGCCCGGCCATGCCGTCGACGCAAGCCGCTGGCGACGCCGGCTGGGCACCGGCGGGCACCGGAAAGCCGGGCAACGCACAGGCAAGCAGGGCGGCGCACACGGGCAGGCGCGTACTCGTGTTCATCATGGAAACCTCCCTGTCGAGACAGCGTATCGGATGGGTCGCATGAATCGCGCGATGCCGTGTCGTTGATTGTCGTGTTTGCGTTCGGCACCGCGACGGGCAGCAGCGCCCGCCAGCGACACCTCAGCCTACCCACGCGCGCCGAACCGGTCAATCGGCCCTGAACAGGCTTGTCATAATGCACGCCGGTGCCTCGCAGAGCGCATCCGGGCGGCCGCGTGGCCTGGGATATACTGCCGGCCCATGCCCACGCGCAGCAGGCCACGCCCATGACCCGAGCGATCAAGGCAACCGGACACGAACCCGCACGACGCCCGCCGCCGACACGACACATGCTGGCAAGCAGCGCGGCCGCGCTCTTCCTGATGCAGGCCGGCGCAACGGCCAGTGCCGGCGGACCCTTCGACGATCTTGAAACCTACAGCCGCGACGACTGGTCGCGCGCGATCACCGAATGCGATCGCCTCGCCGGCCACCCGAACGATCCGGAGTCGGTGACCGATGGCATCGAACAGGAAGACATGAACTTCGATGCGGCCATTGCCGCGTGCCTTCGCGACCTCGAGAACGATCCGGACAATCCCCGGCTCAACTACCAGCTCGCCCGGGCCTATGGCTACGCCGGGCGCCACGAGGAAGGACAACGCTACCGCGATGCGGCGCTTCACGCCGGTTATCCACAGTCGCTGTTCGTCGTCGGCTACATCCGGGTTACCGGCTGGGACGGACGCGGCACCGACCCGTGCTACGGCGGGGAACTGATACGCCGGTCGGCGCACGCCGGTCGCTTCGCGGGGCTGGTCGGCTTTCCGCACTATGCGCTGACGGGCGCCTTTGACGACTGCGACACCTGGCCGGTCGTGGACCGGGACGAAATGCTCGGTTTTCTCGAAACCGCCGTGGACAAGGCCGACGGCTACTACCAGGTCATCCTCGTCGAACAACTGACAGAGCGGGTGCGGGCGCTCGACCAGCCCTGAGCCGACCGTTGGCGGCGCCATCCGGCCGCACAGCGCCGATTTACCTATAATGGCCCGGCACGGCCGGTCTGCCTGCAACAACCGCGACGGAACAAGAAGGGGACACGCATGGCACAGCAGGGTGAATTCCGGCAGGGCTGGCCGGTACTGGCGGCGGCGGCCGTTGGCGTGGGACTGGGCCTGTCACCGTTGCCGTTCTACACCATCGGCGTGTTCATCCCGCCGCTGCTCGGCGAATTCGGGCCAATGGGGTGGGCCCCGGGCGATATCCTCTACGCGCTGGCCATCTACACCTTCGGCGCCTTCGCCGCGGCCCCGATCGTCGGCCTGATGGTGGAGCGCTTCGGCGCCCGACGCATCGGCCTGATCTCCATCGTCACCTTCAGCCTCGCCATGATGGCGCTGTCGCTGAACAACGGCAGCAAGGCGCTATACGTCGGGCTGTGGCTGCTGCTGGCCTTCGCCGGCGCCGGCACCCTGCCCATCACCTTCACGCGACCCGTCGCCAACTGGTTCGACAAGAACCGCGGGATCGCTCTGGGCATAGCGCTCATAGCAACGGGCATATTCGGCGCGCTGGCGAAGTTCTTCGCGCAGTACATCGTGTCGCACCCGGAATGGCATTTCGTTGCCGGCTCCGGCTGGCGCAGCGCCTACGTGTTGCTGGGCCTGCTGCCGCTAACCATCGCGCTGCCGATCGCCTGGCTGGGACTTCGCGACCTGCACGATACGCCCGCCCGGGACGCGAAGATCACCGACTTCAAGCTCCCGATCCTGGCGATCTCGCTGGCCGGCACGGCCGGCCTCATCACTATCGTGTTCAAGCAGGTATTGCCGCTGCTGGAGACCAATGGCCTGCGTCTCGAATACGCCATGGCTTTCGGTTTCTGCGCGCTGATCACCGTGCCCGTGCTGTCGATGATCTTCCTGGACATCCACAAGTCGCCGCCGCTACGTGAGGCGGGCGCGGCAATCAAGCTGCCGGGCATGACCCTGGGCGATGCGGCACGCGACTGGCGCTTCTGGCTGCTCGCCGTCTGCTTCGTACCGATCTCCTACGCCGTCGGCGCCATCATTCCCAACATCGAGCGCGTGCTCACCGCAAACCAGTTTGCGATGGACGAAGCCGTCGGCCTGGCAACGCTCACCGGCCTGGCCGTGCTCGGCGGACGGGTCATCGGCGGCTATCTCATCGACCGCTTCTGGGCCCCGGGGGTCGCGTTCGTCTTTCTCGCCTCACCGGCTCTCGCCCTGTGGCTGCTGGGTCAGCCGGGCCTGACCGCCAACACGGCCACCATCGCGATACTCATGATCGGCTTCGGCGCCGGCGTGGAATACGACTTCATGGCCTACATGGTGTCGCGCTATTTCGGCATGCGCTCCTACTCGGCCATCTACGGCGCCATCTACGGTTTCTTCGCCCTTGGCGCCGGACTTGGCCCATCCATCATGACGGACATCGCCGACGGGCGGGGCATCCACCTGCTCGGCTGGAACACGGGCCTTCTGCCCGGCCACGACTGGAACTACACGCTGACGACGGCGGCCATCGTGCTGTTCATATCGACGCTGCCGCTGCTGGTGCTGGGCAAGTACCGCTTCGGCTCGGTGACCATGGAAGAGTCGGTGACCGAGGCGGAGAAGACCGTGGACGGCGCCCAGGCCTGACGCGCGCACGCGCCGGCTGCCGTCCTCGCCGGCAGACCAACCGCCGCGTCCTTGCGGCAGTGTGTCCGACCGCTGCGCACATCCGTTGCAGGCAGCGCGGGCGCGATCGTGGAAATCGCGCCGGAAAACGTGGAAACTGACGGACGGGGAATCCCGAAAGGACTTTGCGGTGTCCCAGCTGTCCCTGAATGTGCTCGGTGAACTCGCCGTCGCCCGCGACGGCGAGCCGGTAGCGCTGCCGGCCTCGCGAAAGACCCGGGCGCTGCTGGCCTACCTGGCGATTACCGGTCGCCCCCATCGCCGCGACCGCCTGTGCGAGCTGTTCTGGGACATCCCCGACGATCCGCGTGGCGCCCTGCGCTGGTCGCTGAGCAAGCTGCGGCGCATCGTCAACGACGACGTCGAACGCATCGTTGCCGACCGCGAGCGGGTCGCATTTGTCGACACGGATGTCACCCTGGATCTTAATGCGTTGAAAGCGCAGGCCGACACCGACGACCTGTCGCGGCAGGGTCTGGTCGATGCCACCGCCGCTCTGGAAGAGCCCTTGCTCGACGGCCTGGAGCTGCCCGAGCAGGACCTGTACCAGCGCTGGGTGCAGGCCGAGCGCGAGGAACTCACACGCCTGCGTGCCCGCCTCTTCGCCCGTCTCGCGACGCACGCGGACACACCCGTCACCGATGCGCTCAAGTACAGCCGCCAGTGGCTGGAGCTGGATCCGTATTCGCCGGGCGCCGCCATGCGCGTGCTCGACGATCTGAAGCGCACAGGCGAGCACAGCCGTGCCGCCGATGCTGCACGCAACCTCGAACGGCGCTTCCGCAATGCCGGGTTGCCGTGGCCGCCGGAGCGTCGCGCACACAATCGCGACGACGATGCGCCGGCGACCGTTCGCGACGAGCAACGCGAGTTTCTGGCGCGGCAGACGATACATTTCTGCACGGCCAGCGACGGCGTGCGCATTGCCTATGCCAGGGTCGGCGACGGACCGCCGGTGGTGAAGGCCGCCAACTGGCTCAGCCACCTCGAGCTCGACTGGAATGCGCCCATCTGGAGCCCCTTGTTCCGGCGTCTTGCCCGCGATCACCTGTTCGTGCGCTACGACGAGCGCGGCAACGGCCTGTCCGACTGGGACGTGGGCGACATCGGTTTCGATTCCTTCGTCGCGGATCTGGAAACCGTCGTCGATGCCCTCGGACTCGAGCGCTTCGCCCTGCTCGGCATCTCCCAGGGTGCGTCGGTGTCCGTCGAGTATGCCGTCCGCTACCCCGAGCGCGTGTCGCACCTGATCCTGTTCGGCGCCTATGCGGCCGGATGGCGCATCGATGCCACCAAGGACGTGGTGCGCGAGCGCGAGGCGATCATGACCCTGACGGAAACCGGCTGGGGCCGGGACAACCCGGCCTATCGGCAGATCTTCTCGTCCACCTTCATGCCGAGTGCCACGCCGGAAGAGCTGTCGTGGTTCAACGAATTCCAGCGGCAGACCACGTCGCCCGCCAATGCCGTGCGCTTCCTGTCGGCCTTCGGCGACATCGATGTGCGCGACCGCCTGGCCGATGTCCGCGTGCCCACGCTCGTCCTGCACTCGCGGGGCGACCGGCGCATACCCTTCGATGTCGGCCGCGACATCGCCGCACGCATTCCCAACGCCCAGTTCATCGGGCTCGAGAGCGACGGCCATCTGTTGCTGGGTCGCGAACCGGCGTCGCGGGAGTTCGTCGAGGCGGTCAGGCGCTTTCTCGCCGGTTGACGGGACGAACCGGCGCGGACTGCAAGAGTCCGCGCCGGCGCTTGCGGTCAGTTGAGTTCCACCTGGAAGCTCATGTTGAAGCCACCGCTGGCGTTGAAGTCGACGTAGGTCTGGCGCATCTCGCCCCTCGCCCGACCGAAGCGCCCGCTGCCACCGGTGATGGGACGCACGAACGGCTTGTCGAAGTCGGCCAGCTCGATGCCGTCGGTGACGATCATCTGGCGCCCGATGCGCTCGTCGTCGAGGTCGAAGGTCTGCGTCGTGACGACCACGATGCCCGTCTCGGCATCACCGTCCAGCAGGTGCCAGCCGCGGCAGATCCACGTGCCGAGCACCAGGTTCGGGAACTCGGGCTCGCCGTTGGCCAGCACGCCCGTGTCGGACCCGTAGGCGGCCAGCGTGCCGCCCGGATAGACGTAGCCCGTGGTGACGAACGGGGTGCCCTTGGCGGGGAAGCCGGCTTCGTTGACCGGACCCTCGAAGAAAAAGTCCACGCCGTTCTGCACGACATCGAAGCGCAGCACCGGCACCGAGGCCTGGGCCGCGACCGGTGCCTGCACCAGCGCTTCGGCGCTGCCGGCGGCCTGCGAGGCAACGGGTACGATCACGGAAAATCCGAGCAGAATCATGGCGAAGAGGCCGCCACGGGAAAGTCGGGATTGTGTGTTTTCGAACATTTGTCTGTCTCCTTGAAAGTTGGGCTTGAGTCTCGTTTCCATGAGGCTGCGAGCGGGTGCCCGGCCTGGCCGGCCGCTTCGTTCCCGAGCAGCCCGCAGCGCAGGACACCGCGGCTCTCGCCAGCCGCGGACGCACTGTAGGGCGCCGGCGTTTGAACCAGCGTGGAAATGCCCGTGGTTTTTGCGCGACGAAGGACGGGGTCGTCAGGCGGAGAGCACCATGCCGCCGGTGACGTTGAGCACCGTGCCGGTCATGTAGGCGGACTGCGGTCCGCAGAGGAACGCGACGGGGCCGGCGACGTCGTCGGCGCATCCGAGCCGGCGCAGGGGGATGGTGGCCACATCCGGCTTGTCGAATCCGGCGGTCATGTCCGTATCGATGATGCCCGGTGCCACCGCGTTGCAGCGGATGCCGAGCGGGCCGCCGTTGCGCGCGAGGTGTCGGGTCATGCCGATGAGGGCGGCCTTCGACACGCTGTATTCGGTGCCGACGATGACACCACCGCGATAAAAGGCCATGGAGCTGACGATGACGATGCGCCCGTCGCCCTGGCGCTGCATGGCCGGCCAGGCCGCATTGACCGGATTGCGCGTGCCGTCGAGGTTGACGTCGAGCACGTGGCGCCACTGCTCGTCCGCGCCGACCACGTCACCCGGCGGACACACGCCGGCGTTGCACACCAGCATATGGACGGCACCGTCGCGTTCGACGATGGTGTCGGCCACGCGCCGGCACCGGTCAGCGTCGGTGACGTCCACCGCATGGCCGCACGCCGCACCGCCGGCGGCTTCGATCTGCGCCACCGTCGTCGAGCAATCGAGGATGTCTGTCACGTGCACGACGGCGCCGTCGCGCGCCAGGGCAAGGGCAACGGCGCGCCCGATTCCGCGCGCGCCGCCGGTGACCCAGGCCACGTTGCCGGCGAGCGGGCCCGACGTCATGCGCTGCCCCCGGCCGGGGCAGTTTTCCATACGGGA
>JAAUYH010020101.1_pt1 | contig 12296 bp, 10 predicted proteins | sample 7278061 | NCBI WGS metagenome assembly JAAUYH01 (sample SAMN14350203, study PRJNA611818) | marine sediment metagenome | isolation source: surface marine sediment (0.6m) | place: French Polynesia: Moorea | collected 2018-08
AATCATCTTAACCGAATTGAGTACATCGCACTACTCGATTACGCAAAAAAAGATGTGGTGGATCTGCGAATTGTTCTGAAATATATCTGTCAAGAATCCCTCGCGAGAGAGAGAGAGGCATACTACGCTAAATAACAGCTGTACAAATAGGCAGACTAGTAGTTCCTAAAAGTAATATTGTAGTTTAAATAACATAAATTTAGTCCTCGTCGAACTAATTAATACAGTGTTTCGTGTAGTGATCAGTCTCCAAAAAAGGCGAAGACAAGACGAGGCTAGACTAATGGTTCGAAGGGATTGTTTATAGTTAGAGTATCACTTTGACGATTCAGAACTGGTTCCAACCAAAAACCTACTCTTTCACATCTTATCTTCAAACCAGCAATAAAATCAGACGTAGAAGTTAGGTTCGATTTCACAGCGCTGTCAGGCTGTCTATAAGACTGAATTCATGATTCTGGCATGTTGAGCTCCTACTAATTTATCGCAATTTGACAAGGACTCTTTTCTAATTCAGCGCGTTTTATTGGTTTCTACAGCTACATTATCAATAGTTCACTGTAAGAAAGCTTTGCCATTCATGCTTGTATAATTTAGGAAAGACTGAAATAAAGTAAAACCTTTGATAACCCTGTCTAGCTCATTAGGCTTGTACTAGAATGGATATCTTCTGCGAACAATTTTCGGCCGCATTACTCCCGACTTTTCTGTTCTGTTCGAGTTAAGGTTAAGGTGACTGAATCAAAGCAAATAAATATATGCTGAACAGATTCAGAGTGCAACGAAATGAGAGAGATTCCACGGAATTAAAATTCTGTTCCACAACTTTTCTCATTGCATGTGTAACTGTTCCTTTACAGTAACGGAATAGAGAGATAATAAGAAATCATGGCTTATTGAAATCCCTTCGTTCAGTAGAAAAAAATCAATTCACGTATTACTGCACCCAAACTACAGTTCATGATGAAACCCGATCGACAAATTCGAAAATGTTAGCGTACGATAAACTTCGTGTTGATTAAAGGCCATATTTTAGTTGCTGCTATATGAATGGGACGGCTATTTATGGCACTCAATAATCCAAGTTCACTCACGAATAGCAGTTTTACCGAATAACAAATTCAACATGGAGTTGTATCTTCAAATCGCACGATTTATTGAGTGCACCGAGTAGAATTTTGTCTTGGATCCGATATTACGCATATAGCAGAAGGTTCTTTTGTGTCTGTACCTTCGGAAACCATCTGAGAGGTTTAATTCAATGCAAAAACAGACCCTGTACAAATAAAAATGTTTGCGAGCATTTGAACATGGTAATTCGATGCACGGATGAATGCCTTGGATTTTTTTCGCTTTGTTTCTAAAGTCATTGACTTAATAAGAAATGTTTGGATTCGCAAAATCTCGGCTACGAAAGAAATTTCACATGCATGAATTCCAATAGATGAAGCGTACAACAGGTAGATTTTGTACTCAGGAACATAGGACTATGAAGGAAACATAGACTATTGAAAAAAATGTATTATCTTCGTGTTTGCCAGTTGGAGAAACCTTTGTACAGGAAGTTACAAAACCGTTACAGAACTATTCAAGTGTTACATTCGTGCAATACAGGCACAAGAATAAAATGCACGCCATATGTTGGGTGTACAGATCTAATTTGTACTAGCGTATAGAAATCCTAAGATAGTATCGGAAGAGTAGAAAATAAACTTAAGAAGTCCGAAATAGAAGAAAATAGCAATATAGGTGCCTTATACAGGTTAAACTGCGGATTCGGTGATAGAAAAACTTCAGTATTAAGCACAGAAAATATGGTTTTCATTCATGGCCGTAAATGTCTCTGAGGATATTAGTGAGTCTGCAATGGAGCGAAAAGTTAGAAATCACAATTAGAGCTCAATTTAAAAAATCAATGTCTCGAATATAAGCTTGAATTCAATGTATTGACTGATCCAGATATATGGCTTTTCGTAAACTCTGCCCTTTCTGTTCTGATGTTCTTCGATTTTTCGTAGAAAGCTTTCCAACACTTCAACTCTATTTAACCGAAATGATGATTCAGAAATATACCGCCATGAATTTCAGCTCTCTATGGAAGCTGTTTCAAATCAAAAGATGCTAGAATTAGAGTTTAGTCAACACATTCCTGCAAAATATGGTAATCTATAGGCTACTATAATTGGCAAAGGACACGCTTTTTAAAAAAATTCCGTATTCGCTGTTAATTTCTAAATTAGAGTACCCTTTAAACGAGAAAATCATTCTGCCATCTGCAATAGATTAGAATTTCTGTTTGAATAAAGTACTTCAAAAGGATTCGTTTTCATGAATCTCTGTCTGCTATTAATCAAAGAAATGAGGAATGAAAAACTCATCGTAGTTAGCAAACGTAACAAATAGCCATATTCTGAATATCTTTTTCGTAATTGATTGCAAACAAGATAGATTTACTCTTTGCTGGTGCAAGTCTAGTAGAAGTCCAAATTTGAATGAAGATTTTTGCTTGAGATTTATCTGAAAGGATACTTCTCAAATAAATCATATGGTAGGAATACTATAAGTCTAAGATGTGAGGAGATGTCTCGTAAGGGAATTGTTTTAATAGTAGCAGATTGAAATCAATAAATCATGTATTTGAAATTTTCTATAAAATTTAAGGTTTTCTCTTGGAAAACATAAAGAAGAATGATAGGCACAAAACAGGATGTACCTAATACAGAAAAAATTAAGGATGCCGTCCGTATTTCATTTCAGTCAGCCGACGTGGCTTGACTCTATATTTTCCACGATCCATGACATCCCCCGCGTCAATATGAGGACCTACCAAAGGCAACTTTCATTTCAACCATGAATTTATCTTGTTAGTTACGGAATGGAGTCTAATTTTCTACATTCTCCGGATATCGGTTGAAACGACAATTCTGTACTTGGATTAAATCTAGTTCATATTCGAATTTTTCACAGAAATAAAGTTGTCGGCAGTCACTACGCGCAGCTCAAGTCACTGAAAACACTAGGACCAAAAAATAGTCGGATTTATTAAAACGAAACCACTCAATATATATTGTAAGCTACGAAATTCTTTATACGATTGGTTGAAAAGCGGAAAAAATATATTCAGTTTCGCAAGCAAGAATTACTATTATTATTTTTTTGTACAAAAATTTAGAGCTATTTTAAATATCTTGAAACCTTTTAATTTCACTTCAAAAAAGGTTATTTTAAAAGCGTAGTCCTAAAAATTTCTCAAAGATGTTAATAGAATCGTAGGGATGTTGTAGAAGGTATGCTTCGCTTTTTTTGTAAAAATTGTCTATCTGCGAAATACAAGGAGTTGGGGAAGAATTTACGCATTTCTCTGTTCGCTCGCCTTCTGAAGCTTAATTAGGTGATAAATTTAACGAGTTCATAATGAATTGATCATCGTCACAAAGTAGAGACTTTCCTAGAATTTTTGATCGATTTGAGCATAAAATCTTCTCTCAAAGAAAATTCAACTTTTGCGCAATCTGGACATCGTGCATGCTTTTCTTTCACGGAAATACTACACATTGAATACAAGTTAATAATCTGTGCTTCATTTATTCTTCTAAAAGCTTTTACTGCTGTTACAAGTACTTTTCCATATTCTATGATACGTTTCTGTATACACGTACACAACATGCAAGGTAAAAGAAATTTATTAATAAATGTTTAACCAGAAAAACTACCATGTCTTCATACGTTGAGAAAGTTTAAATTGGAACAGCCTTGTAACGAACTTTGTTTCTTTATATTTCTGTTTCTGGCCATTTCAAGGTAGCTTCGGTAAACTTCAGTATACATGGGCCTTTCTTCTCAATTCAACTACATTGTACGTCGTAAGATACAGATTCCATGCTCCTTAAACTTTTAATGAAATCCATGTCTTCCAAGCATATGGAAATATTATGGAATCCTCTTTGAGTATAAGGACTAAGTTCCGAAATGGTGAGCCTCCATTTAAAGTAGGACGCATCAGGATTATTCGGTATACAAACTGGCTGGTTTCAGCACTGAAACGTATTCCGGGTTCCATGTATGACAGATTCGTGAGAATCGATGGTGAATTGCTTACCATACATAGCGATAAAGACATGCCCCCGAAACACAGCTTCAGCTTGTTCAACTCAAGAATAGAATATGCCCCGCAGAGGAAGGAGATCGAACTCACAATAGGCACTCGTCTATTCCACTTGTATTGCGATTCCATCCAGGATGCTGACGACTGGGCATCAAATCTTCAAGCAGCATCAGAACGATCTTTTCAAAGGTTTTATAAGCTTATCGAAAGAATAAGCTCTAGTACGTTCATTTGTAGTGCCAGACGTCAATCGAATCGACGTTATTTTGTCGATTTCATTGCTACTCCCGAAGGTATAGATCCAAATATTTTATCAGCTATTACTGCTGAAAGAGAAGTATTGTCTAATTTGGACTCCAGGTGCACTAATGGAATAGTCGACATGTTCCGTGATCAAGAATCAGCTTATTTTGTTAGGGCAAGGAGAAGCATTGCAGAAAATTTTAGAAAATTTTTGGAAAGGAGAAGCTCAATTACTGAAAAGTATTTATTTATAGTTGCACACGATGTTTTATGCGGTTTGCGTCACATGCATTCCATGCAATTGGCTCATAGGAACCTAAAGCCAGATAATATTCTGTGGTTGGTGGAAGAAAAAAGAGTAGTACTGGACGGCTTTAGCTGGGCTAAGCCGTTTCCAAGCAACATAACAGATTTGAACGTTTTCGAAGGTTCAGTAGGCCCTAAATCTTCCTATACGGCTCCTGAAATTTTAAATGGGGAAAGGTACGGGCCTGCTGCTGATATTTTTGCAGCTGGAACTATTATATACGAGATGGCTGTAGGAAATCCCCCTCCTCGACGAGGACGGCTGTTCGAGGAAGAAGGATGGACGCAATTTTCTGTTCATGCTCGAAATTGTGTCACACAAATGCTTTGCAAATCCCCCAAAAGGAGACCACCGGCATTTGCACTACTGCAACATAGATGGATAAGCGAAAATTTAGATGTCTACCCAAATTTTCGCTGTTCGAGAGCACAATCACAGGAACATATTGCAGAGCACGGTGATTTCATGAGACAAATCAAAGGAGATGGTCTTCAGAAAACAAAATCTAGAAACCCAGCTTTGTATCGAAAATTTTCGAGAGTCATCGAGGTTCAAAATGCACTGAGTCGAGTTTTAACGTACCGAAGAAAGCTATTGGTACGTTCGAGAGCTATTTTTGCGTGCATAAGATTGATGAACATGAGCAAAATACCAAAGGCGCCGAAAAGGTGGGCACCTTTGAGATCACCAAATTCAAGATAATATACAAACTCTCTAGTCCACCCAAAATTTATTTCAAACTGACTTTCTTGATTTTCAGTGCTAAAATTTTAAATTTCTAAGTGAAAAGTGAGTTTTTTGGTCCATTTTCTGTCAATCTAAAAATATTTCTCAACGTTTTGGATAAAAATACCGTAGACGATAAATTAAAAATAAGTGTCGATGAATATGAGGTCTTGAAAACAATGAAATTGGACTACTTCTTTTGTATCCAGAATATAGTTTTGAAGATTTTGAATTTGGTCTCTGACGTCATGAATTCCAGTACTAGTGTTTTGTTTCAAAAAAATATTTTCGAGTATAGTAAATCTAGTTTCCGACAGGAATCGACTGATTGGGAAAGGGCTGTAAGTCCATTTACGGGAAAGTTGATTTATCTCCGAAGATGCAGGAAAGTAAGTCAAAGGATTCACGAAAACATGTAAAACAATCAGTCAGAAGAATTGTACATAAAAGCAGCAGTAATGTACATGTAAAGTATTTCTATGTCTCTCAGGCTAAAATAATTGAGTGAAGCTTATATTGTACGGTTTCCCTGAACGGGGGCTCATAGTAAATGTAAGTAACAAAATAGGATTTCAAAAAGTGGCTATTTTTTATATTACTCTGATTCATTTTAAATTTTTTCAGTTAAAACTTCTAGCGCTAAATATGTACTACCAAGATCATGAGTTGAATAATTGCTGCATATATTTTTGTTGCATTGAACTGTTCTATGGAATGTATCATAAGTGTCAAACTGCGCCTTAACTAGCATTTGGCGCATCAAATATTCTAGAACAGGAACTCAAGTAGAAATACTTTCGACCGATATTATTAATATTACAATTTCATAAGTTATTCACAATTAAAGTTCATTGTTTTTTCACTTCAGACAGTAATTTAAAATTTACAGTACTTTCATCATGAAAGCAAGCAATCTGCAACACATCATAGTATTAGTCTACATGATGTTGATTGATTAAAATCTTTGTACCGTACACTACTTCAAAAAAACGTACCGGAGATCGTAAGGGATCCGTGTAGATGGACGCGCCAATCAGTGCACAACCCTTTTTCTCAACTCATTTAATAGTTGGACTACTGTACCTGTGTTGCGGAAGATTTCCACCCAAAATGAAATACAGCATTACTGATCTGGTTCTACGGGTGATACAGACCGTGAACGTTGGGCGGCGCTGATATCGAGCGAACCCAACGCGCATCTGCAGATCGTGAATAGCACGAATACCGCGCGAACACCGACCTCGACAAGGCAGCAACAAGCTAGCGTACGCGTACAATAACTGGGTCACAGTTGTACATTAGTGGAACTAAGTTGCAGTCAAATGTTATCGAAACTATGAATTGCATTGGGTAGGATCGGGGGATTGGCGCACTTAAGTGGACAATGAATGGGAGTCCATGCCAGCATGCGAGTGTACCGTACAGTAAACTGCAGAGCGGTTGGTACTTCTATGAGCGAGATATAGCAACGTCAGCGACATACGAGGAACGAGGCGCAAAGGGAAAGAACGAGGGGAGAACAAATGCAGGGGTTGGATGACGGCGGTCGCACAGCATTGTGCAACAGTGGAGTAAGCTGGCGAGGTATTTGTTGATATTCACAAGAAGCGACCGAGATTGCGTCGTTCGGGAGGATATGGAGGACGAAGCGGCGAGGTAGACAAGACGCCCACGTTGATGCAACTCACCTTGGTGAACTGATGGCTGATAAAGAGCGAGGAAATGGAAACGGTTCACGGGAACGGGTGCGCTGTCCGATAGCGCCACCCATCCGCGTCTCATACATGTACCGTTTCAGCGTGGTATTGGGTGAGCATCTTCAAATTTCGCCAATCTCGCACTCGACCCTGAATGTGGGCTGTACACCACTGTCTTACGTTGGAGATCGTGCGCGGGCACGGTGCCTCATAATGCGCGTGCGTGGAGGCGGTTCAGCGCGTGAACGCAATTGCAAACAGTACTGTAGCGAGATTTCTTCGGTCCAGTAGTGCTTGAAATGTCAAGAAATATCCCGCTCCTGATTTACTTCTCATTGGGTATCTCCCAATGGCACAATTTATTCCGCTATAAATACTTGCGTCGGCCACCGAAAGCCCTTACTCTTCACTTCACTCCGTTTTCATCACACGCAACTCTCTCACCCTCAGCAGTCTACCACCATGCAGAGCTCTCCACTCACCCCCGAACTCGCCATTCGTGCAGCCGCCGCTGCTGCGACACCGCCACTAAAGAAGGCGCGCAAGCCGTACGTTATTACGAAGAATCGCGAGTGCTGGTCCACCGAGGAACACGACGTCTTCGTCGCCGCGCTGAAGAAGCATGGCCGCAACTGGAAGGCTGTTGAGGCGATGGTGAAGACCAAGTCGGTCGTTCAAATTCGTTCGCATGCGCAAAAGTATTTCCAGCGAATGGAGAAGAACGGTGCTGCCGAGCAAGTTCCACCGCCACGACCAAAGCGGCGCAATGCCAAGAGGCAGAGAACCGACAGTGGCATGCCCCACATCCCACATGGGAGTCCCAACTTTTGTGGTATCTACGCCAACATCGCAGGAATTATGGATCCATCTCGTTCTTTCGACGTCCAGAAGGGCATTCGTGATGCGCGTTTATCCGCACTGGATAAGGAGATCATGCGCATGCTTATAGACAATCTGGAGACGAATGTCGCCGATGCGAAGGTGCGCAGCAGGTATCTGGACGGATATCGACAACAGTTGCAAGCCGCGCGACGCAAGTAAAGTTATCAGCCGTTCGTTCCTCCCGCAGCAGTAAACGCAATAGTCATTGTTTTCTTTGATCAGTCGTAAAGTGAATGCGCCGACGCCACTTGCATTTCTTCGTTCTCAGGTCCTATACTGTACATTGATCAATGCATGGATGCATGCATTCGGCGATGCCGCTTCACCGCAGAAAAAACGCCTCCAGCACCACACATCTCGTTCAGATTCTCTCTAGATTCGTCCCTCCGCAGGGCGGACACCCCTCCTATGACAACACCTGCCGACGCAAGACCCCATCATTTACGAGTCGGAGGTCGGTTATTCTTCCATAGTCTCCCCTCCCAGTCAACGGCTAACAACCGCCACTGGCCCCTCGTTTGGCTTGCATAATCTGCGTGCGGTGATCTACTGCGCTGTAATTGACTGCCTTTGAACTCTCCTCGTGTACAGCCGTGTCGTTTCTTCAGTGTGCACCCGAAATCGACAGCAATGTCCCTCGGGTGGACAAGCCTAATTGTACGTTTTACTAGTACCGTACCAACCCGTTCTTTTCCGTCAAGCTCGCCTGCGAAAATATTTCGTCGAAACACGTTCACTTGGTAGCTCCGTACACCTCTTCACTTTTACCTTCCCTTCGCTGTGATTCCGAATCAACACGAATCCTTCGACACCAGGAACTTAGCCTGCATAGACTTGCAATCATATACTACGCGTCCCTCAACGGTTCGGTTGGTGTATTCACGATCAAGAACTTGCTAATACGTAGACACAACACTTCGGAGAATTCATCCATTCAAGTGCGGAGAAGACTGAAACCGTTTTATTCTTGGGGCAGTTACTTCGCTGAGCTCACGGCTCGAATCCTAACCTGCATTCTGCCAAGATTATTCCAATATGCAAAAGAAAAAGCGAAGGGTAGCATACAGTATGCCGGACTAGAACTTTACCCAGCTCGTTTCGATGGAGTTCACCTGCCTAATTCACTATTCCCAGTGAACTCAACGAGAACTCGCGGCGAGAGCACGACAATTCACAACCTCCAATAGAATGGCTACGCGTTACCGAGACCGCACACAGACTCATGCCTACTCAACGTTTCGCGTCATCTTTTTGTTGGTGGCGAAGCGCTATAAAGGTCGGTAGCGTGCGTCGCCGAGAAGCCATCATGTGAAGCACACATCCCCAACGTGGGTGCTCGCTGCGGCAAGAACAGTGGCAGTGAGCGCGAAGCTGCGCAGAACATTCGACACTGAAACACGACGACGGGCCAGACGAGATTTTCAAAACGCTCGTTACCGGCTTATGGATGGCCATAACAACGCCTCTGCTCGATCTGTCGCCAACTTCCCGTCCCATCTATCTATGGCGGTTTTGCCAAGAGAGTGGGGCTCGTGTCGTGCGCGAGTCGAAGAATGCATTTCTCCGCGCACTCTGCCGAATCACAGAAATATTGGAGTGGTGTCGAGCAAACGCAATCGACAACGTCACGGAACCGGACAGTGACTATTTCGCTGCTGCACGTGTGTGCGGCGTGAACGGGACCACAGAAGTTTTCGGGTTTCTCGATGATGTAGGACAGGCCTATGTGTTGTTCAAGTCGTTCTCCGGTCACGTGGAGGGTGACATGGAGAAGGCCGCGATCTACACAAGAGAGCGTGCCACCCGTCTTGCGAAACATACTCAGGATATCGTGCTCATTGTGGGTTGCACGAAGAAAGGGGGACTAGTGGTACCGTTGAAGCGTGCGAGCTCTATCGCGCGCGGCTACTCATGCGTCAATACCCAGAGCCGTTGGGGAAAAGCACTGGTAGTGGGTTCAACGTTTCGACAACGACTTGCCTACTATATGTTCGTGTCAGTGTTACCACGCACGGAGAGAAAGAAAGTATTGTTCCACCACACGAACGTGTGGGGCTCGATCAATTGGAAGGTTTCGCCGTACAAACTTAATCAAGGGGTGGTGTCTGAGGCAGGAACTACCCGTTCCCGCTCAACTTGGCTGATTATATGAACAAACGGCCGTGGGAAGCGGACGAGCGTTCGGTGTTAGAGACAATCAATTCAGACACATTGGAAGACCCCAAGAAGGAATTAGTGGAGCCGATTGTGCGGAAAATACAGAGGAGCTGACGCAGGCGTGCGATCCCCCACGGCATCCCATGTTCGATGCGTTCGAGTCTCGCTTAATTCGTGGTAATTCCGCGGCACGTCGCGTCGCGTCGTGACCGCGCGCACGATTCATTGCATCGAACAGCCGCGGCGTTCGAGTTTTCCGAAATTGCTTGCGTGCTGCACTCGTTGAGCCCATGCACTTTATAATATTCAGAATTCGATGAATGCTTCCTTCATTTCTATTTGCTCTGGGATACTTGCGGGGTATAGATTTCGTCAATTGGTTAAAAGCCTTGCCGTCAAGACCCATAGTACCGTACAGTACATCGGTCACAACGGATGAACGTGCTTTTATTTTGATTTCTCCGTTTTCGAGGCCATTTCGTGTGCTTACACAAATCCCGCTTCGCATGCACTAGATATCGGATTAACAGTAAATGACTATACGTGTTCTGTTCTTGCACTGCCTTACGTTTCAAAGAAGGTAATCGTGACCAAGTAATGAATTCGGCATCATAAACTGCGGCCGGAGAATTACCAACTTGCCGCATGGTGATGACCAGAGGTAGGAAAAAATATATTCATATTTCGAATATGTGGAATCAGGTACCGGTATTCGTATTTATTTTTACTTTTCACGCAATGATTATTCGCACTTTATTTATTCGGCCTTGAAAACTCTACGATATATTTATTCAAACTCATGATTTCAATTTTTAAATAATAATTGGGAACGTTACACACTCAACATATCGAATTGATTCAAAGTGGAGCAACTTGCTTTGAGTGTTGTACTGTATATCGAATGAATCGAAAGCAAGTGTACCTTATTCCAGCTTGCATAACCAATGGTGAGTCGCCAAACGGCGCAAAACTGGTTTACACGGACTTGCGCAAACGAGTAAAGCTAACTGAAGTAAAAAATTAATAAATTGTATTTATTTGTATCGCCGATTATTTATTTTTATTCAAAAGAATCTTGAGCAGAGTTATCTCTATTCGTATTGACCATAAACAAAGAATTAATAAAAAATAATATTTTTCCTACTCTGGTGATGACGAGCCACTAAAATAGCAGGCACGAATACAAAGAACACATCAACTGAGAGTGAAACATACTTGACGAATATGATGCTTCCTCTGATATGATGTCAAGTAGACATTCTTACTTGTACCAAAACTTTATTCAAATTTTCGTCATAGTTTTGCATTTTGATAATTTTAGGTCGCGTATTCTAATCTTTAATGGCCTTTCATCGGTACAATTAAATGTACTTTAGTCTCTCAGTCAATAATTAATCCATTTTGTAAACTTTTGAATGTATGATTTATACTCAAATTTTTTGAAAAATAATACCAACAAGTCCCACAATGAAGGAAAATATTTTAAACTACCACATTGATGCAGAGAGAGCGCCACACTTAATCTGGATTTTCATAGCTACTTGATTTGAATTTACCCGAAAAATAATCTAGAATAATTAAACTTGACCGATTTCTGGCTATTCCTACAGTTTTAGGGACACCGAATTTGATGATGTTATCTACGGAGAGCGCGTTTCTCGAGAGGCAAACGAACTAAATACGTAATGTATAGATTATCGGTAATTAACAAATAGATGGTAAATTTGGCACATTAAAGCTGTAATTCTCCACGTCTATTTCGGTTTTAAATATTCTATACGTCTATTTTTGTATTTTTAGTAGAAGTGTCTCACAAATCGCTGCCGAACCAATGTATGGTCTATATAACGTTACTTAATCTCCTATAAACATCAATCCTATAGAACTAGTGGTTAATGAAGCTTAAACGACCGAGAGAAATTAGCTGACGCAATAATTGTTCACGTTTGAATGGTTGCGATTTCAAAAATATATACATCGCGAATCAAAGTCATTAGATATACTGGAAAGAACTGATATGGAAAGTTAATATAAACGGTAATATTATTCTGAACAAACTCTATTATATCTCTCATAGGAAATTTGATCGAACATTCATCGCTGAGTTCTATGAAAGTGGCAATATGATGAGTGGCTTATCCAGAGATCTTCAGTAACTTGTTGAAGCAGAATATACCGT
>JAAUYH010017709.1_pt1 | contig 12289 bp, 7 predicted proteins | sample 7278061 | NCBI WGS metagenome assembly JAAUYH01 (sample SAMN14350203, study PRJNA611818) | marine sediment metagenome | isolation source: surface marine sediment (0.6m) | place: French Polynesia: Moorea | collected 2018-08
AAGATTTAGGAAAAGAATTGCGCGCAAGAAAATTTGTAACTAGTTTGAAACATATTATTTAGCTGCATGGCACTTAAACTAATTAGATAAACAATACCTTTTACAAATTGATGGTGAAAGATTTAATTCTCAGAATGTCGAGTTATGTATTTTGTATGAAGCATCATCGTCTGTATTGTCTCTCAGTAACTTAAAGTATCTGGAACTTCCATCAATGTCTAGTTCTGGCTCATTTTTTCTCTCTCTTTTGAAAGCTTCGTAGTTCTCGATGAAAATGCACTTCCTTCGGAATTGAGAGAGAACGATGTGACAATGAACTTAACTCTTTATCAATCTCTGTTTCTTTTCCAGGGTCTGTAGCTCCATCCGGTGCGACTACAATAAATTTGAGTTCTGTTCGTGATAAGTCGTTGAGAATCTTCTGATATTAGCAAGCTAACCCAGTCTAGTTTTTCTCTGTTTCAAGCGCAAAATGAATACCATATCGTCAAGATTTCATATGTATTAAAGTCAAAGCGAATATTCTTTTTGTGCGGTTTTCTTGTACGCTTTGAACAAATCAAATTCACCCTTTCGCATTATGCAGATGACCCTTCCTTTTTTGTATCACAAGTCGAATCATGATATCACTTTATTATGATCGGATTCTATGTCTATGACAGGTGAAAGTGGAGTTTTCAACACCTTGATAGCTCAAAATCATATACGCATGATAGGTGATCTACCCAGCTGCGATTCATAATAACGTGCAAGATTGCCCAAACTATTGCACAGCGATGAATGACAAAATTTTCATTGATGCCGCTTTGGCATGTACTGTACTCATGTTATAACTATTCTTGTGACCTCGGCTCTTCTTCTATTCGGGGTGAACTCAAGTAATTTTTCACGACGCAACTTTCGGGCTAGTATAAATCCCTAATTGAAGTATCTTCCCTCGTCAGCTAATACCATATTCTATCAATTAACGAAAAGGCTCTTACGAATCTTAGTCCTACACCTACAATTATAGACTTTTTAATGAATGATAAATCTTTGCATTTGGTGAGTAAGAAAGAGAGAAATTTAGAATAAATTATTTCATCGATATGATGGAAGCGCTAGCTACTTGCTAAAGTGGCACCTTTTCATTTTAACATAGCTCAAAAAATTAGCAAGCACTTTTGTAATCTTGCTTGGAATACGCTAGTCTGTACAACTGCATCATTTGCACTTGAGTAAATTGTAGTAGTGATGTCTATCAGCCCAGCATGAAATTCGAAGGAAACCAAGCTTTGAAAACAATTCATTCCAGAAATTGAATGGGTCGCATTAGCAATTGGTTACACTAAAGGCGAATATAAGAACGTATACTAGAAAGCCAAGTAACAAGCATTTTATTTCAAAGGGTATGAGTAATACAAATGATGAGCGTTATATTTCAAGAGAAGGCTTGCTCAGAATTTAACACGAGTGGTAAGGTCATGTTTTCTAAAACACGGTGATTGAAACGGCTTTCACGTGTCTGCACCAGTTGAAATCAATGCTCTGTATCATGAATTCTGGCTGATTGTGAGACAACCGCCTTCAGTAATCACAAAGATCTGAAACTCAGAGCAGCCTGGGCGATCGATTCTACTTTTCAAACATATAACTATACAAATGAAAAAATTGGAAAAGTCTATTACATACATCTGCGTTGCCAAAAATGCAAAATCTTAGGTTGCTGCTTGCGTCGCTCGCTCCTGCCTTCTTCTGGCACCACATCCACAGTTCTTATAAGAGTAGAAGTATGAATATGATTCGCTTCTAGTTCAGGCACTGGGAAAAGCCGGTATAGGTTGTAGCGATGTCATTATTATTAGGTCTTAACAAGGCACGGCCAAGGTATTCGAGTAAGCCAGACAGCTATGATCGATGCGATATATCCGACCAGGATTTGGATCAGAACAAGCACTGCAATTGGTGTGCCATATCCGATGTGTACGCAATTCTGGCATGAGAAGCCTAAAACGATCAAAGCAATAACTGTATATGCGAGATTCAGGGCACTCCAGAATAAGGAGTATCGATATTCCAGACGAATTCGAGATTGTAGCACTACCACATCCAGGATATAGGCCATGAGTGGTGTAAGAAGAATCAACAGACTAGGATAAAACAAACCTCTAGCAACTATGACAAGAAATCCTACAATGAGGTACACTGAAATTGACGCGGTGGCCGAGTGTAAGAACACTACTAGTGTAGAGAATCCGGATTTTCGGGATGCCTTCGCACCGTTTCCTTGCAAGAAAGTACAAATCGCCAGTCCAAGAAATGTCACAGCCGACAAACCCAAAGGAATAATGGTGGAGCGATCCCTGAAGACCACAGTCGACAATACGAACAACGTAGCGAAAGTGAGACCATACAGTAAGCGAGTAGTGAATAGTAATCTCCAGGATGCCCATCGCGATTCACCAGCTTCACGTATGCCATGTTGACAAATAACCTTGAAACAGTAGGTTTTCTTATCTTCATTGTGAGAAGCCGCTTCCGAGACTTGTGTTGTCAGAGGAAGAGTTCCATTGTCAGTCATGATGTTGGTGAATACAGCTGAAAAATAAGATCGCCGAGAAAGAGATATAGCTTACTCAACTGAGAACGAGAAGTAAGAAATCGAATTCGTTAACTATGTTGTTTTCCTTATCAATAATGCTGTACTACCTATTTCAATCCGAATATGGCCTCTATGATTCTCATTCATTTTCAGCGGCTCATTAAATACGTAAATCGTATGGAGTACACATGGGCCTACTGTATCAGGCGAAGCACAAATCAAATAGCAGGCAGACGGGCAAAGATAATTCTTTACACTGAGTCAACGAGATTTGAACACTGTGCCATTTTCTGAAAACCTAGTTCCACTAATGCGTCTACCCCTAGAGTGTTCGAGCAGAATCTTTGATTCATTGGGTTGCTTTGAAAGTAAAAGAAAAACTCGGAACTGAATGTGTGTGCAGCACTATTCAATGAAATTGATTAATAATTTTAGTATTTCGTTAATGCGATTAGTTTATTCTCAAATTTGAATGGCAAATAGACATATTTCAATCAACATGTAAGGGCCCAGATACGTATAGAAATATAGCCTACATTCATTTACAATTGAAAAGTGAGGTAAGATTTGAATTTCGAGTATAGTCTTTTGAAACATATTCGTCAAGGAACCACATTTTTTGCAACTTGACAAATAACGAAAAATTACAAGTCCATTATGTCATGTTTCTCCAGTAACTGGTAGTTTTTGGAAGTAATAAATGAACGAGAGAGCTCAAGTGTTTGATAATCGGACGGTCATTCACATTTTCGAAGCGAGAAGTGTTCCTCTTGCACCTTCAGTAGTTAATACAGTGCAGTAGCAGCTCATTTTAGTGGAAAGCTACATTTTGCTGATACACAGAAATAAATGATTGTCCGAATGGCCGTTAGGTAAATCAATACATGCTGATACAGGCAAACTTTATCAAAGAAATTTCTGGTTCAGCAAAAAAGTGAGCATTAAAACGTTTCGATTAATTTGAGTTGATATAAGTGCAGGTCTCAAATATAGAACTTGCAATAGATGAACGCCGCCTAAGAAATGTGGCGAGGCTGACTGGAGTTCTTCAGAGTCCCGAGAAGAGTTTCTCTCTAAGTTCTATCCGGCTTATACCTGTTGGAACCATATTGCATGTGATCGGGTACTTTTAAGTTCATCAAAAATGGTTAATGCAAATTTTGAGGCCTTCACTGTCACGATCACTAAACTAATTCAAGGAAATAATCGAGAAAAGCAATTTTGTACTCTGAATTTGGTTATTCTCGGTTAATTTGCCGAATTGTCCAGAAAAACTGTATTGACGGCAGCTTTTACTGTTGTACTTTAATATAGTGTTTGAATCGTCTTCAATTTATGCTCAACATATTTTTGTGTTTTCATGCTGCTGGAACAAAGTATGATTTCGTAAAGTGTCAAAATGAAAACAGAATGAGATACCTGAACTTCGAAATCATCAAAATGACAGAAGAAGTGTTTATTAAAATTGAAAGGAAAAAAATCAAGTTATTCGAAGCATTTCTGCATTTAAAATATCAAAATAAGAAGATTGAATAGTAAGTAATAGCCTTTTATTTGTCCTAAGTTGTGTCCTGAGGACGATTTCAGGATTCTAATTGTTAGCCAAGTAACCTAAAATGAGTTTTAAGTAAAAACGGATTGATCTCAAAAATTACCTAAACACATTTACACGTTAGATAGTTATGAATTTGAAACCTTTTCCGCTTCATTCTTCTCGATTGAGCTGTTCATAAGCTTGATAAAACGCTAATCTTTCAAAATTCGGGATACGCAGCCCGAAAATTCGTGAGAAACATGTTTATATTGAACTTTTTACCCTCATCGAATAAAAATTGGAGTGCACTTAGCTCTTAGGTGTGAAATCGATATTGCAATTAATCTTCCCTTCCTAGGCGGACAAAGTTATAGTGTAAAGAACACACAAATCCTTTCCTTTGCTATTGTTTCACTGCGGACTATGAACTGCTCTTTCAAATTGGTTTTTGGCATCCGAAACTAAAAATCAATTATGTGGAACAGATCATGGTTAGCTCAATTTCAAGCTGAACATGTTATCGAAGGGAAAGAGCCTCTGAAAGCCAACACCTTTCATGCGAATATCGCATTATATTCCGCTTGCATCTATTTCAAGTACATAGAAGTACTTAATTTGCGATCGGGTTATCACTCCAGAGGTGCAGAAAAATGTAGTCAGTAGATCTCTGCAGGTAGCACTTCACTGTAAAAAGCGGAAAGTCTATTATTGAGATCTAGTTCGAGTAAAATTTGCTTTCTAAATCTACATTGAATCTGCGCTATGAGTGAACGAACTTTTCTTCGACAGATTGTGCAGAAGTCTCTGAATTTTATTGCGTCAAAAATGGGCATGTATGAACGACTACTTGAAAGCAACGGTTAGATATGAAATCCAGCTCACTATACGCCAGTATAGTTCGGTGTATTGAACCATAAATTCGAGAATTCGACATAAACCTTGGACGTATAGTTGCAGTACTTGATTTAGTTACGTCATTTCATATTAATCTCTTAAAAGCCGTTATGATCTGGAGAATAGGCAATCTTCGCGAAAGGGTCAGAATCTATTAATTTATTTCTGAAATTCAGTTTTCGAACATCGTATTATCATTCTTTTGGAGAAACTAGAAAATAAAGTAATCTCTACTTGCGGTGTTATGATAAATGTGTTTTTTTGCAAGAACGGCATGTAGAACGACTTTTTCATAACGTTTGAATGTCGTAAGCTCCAAAGTCTAGCAGTCTGCCATAATTAATCGTATGTCAAGAGATATTGAATTATCTCTGTTGGAATCATCACGTAAAGAGTCTTTTTTCAAACGATATCAAGAAGCTGTTAAAAAGAAGCGGTGTAAAACCTCTAGAACCAGTCCGAAATTTTTATTTTGACAATAAAACCTACCGCAATCCAAAAAGTACTCTGACATCATTGCGCTGTTGCATTATGTTGATTGCATATGCGTATTCCAGAGGCAACTAACTTTACAGTGATAGTTCACATTCCCCATCATCTCTAATTTCAGGATTTTGTTTATCATATCAGAAACGGCAGTTGCAGGAGATCAAAAATGGGTATTTCGTGCTTTGTATGTGTATCGTCAACTTCTTATGTAAACAAAACATTTCGAGCGAAGGCAGTACCTTTCCAATTTTTAGCCATCTGGGTAAGCGGAAAGATTCAATTCTCTTGCAAGAGATATTCCACATTCGCTATTTCCCTTCATTATTCTCTACGTTCTCGAAGCATGCCACTTTCATTATTCCCACTAAATTGACCTTTTGAACTGACCATTTGTAAATTGCGGTGCCTTTTTCAGAATTTTTGATCAGAAATCGGGCGCTCAGCATTTCACTAATTAGCATCTACGATACTCCATAAGGCGTAGTCGTGTACTACGCCCCGCAAACCATGTTCATCAAAATTGACGTTGTCTTAATCATGTTGATTCGAAGCTCCCTGGAGATTCCGATAGCGGTCTTGGTCGCTGCAATAGCTATGAGAAAACAAGTTCAGCTGCTTGAAAGCGATTGCAGCATTTTGTAGCTGCCTACTCAGCTAAAAAATACTTTGCTTATACGGATTGCAGTACCGTGATGTAAGCGACCTTGACGAACATTTTTGGCGAAAATGATAGTCCGAATTCCTTGGTTTCTCCAAAAAATAAGAGAAAAATTCGGAAAAGCATGTACAGTGCAAATATCAGGCAAATTGACTACTGGAATGGAAACCCGAACTTTCATTTTTTCCGGTAATTATGAGCCTTCGTTTTTACTTGTCATTTATTTTCAAAATTCAATATCGAATGGAATTGTTCTCTTCTATGAAAATCAAACATTTTAAGTTTGTAATCGATATTGAATCTAGAAGATTTAATTATATTTAAGGCGCTTAGTTTTGTCTACATTAGGGCGAAGGACGGGGAAATGAAAATAAAGTCTATTTAGATATATTTCACCCAACAACACTAATAGTTTTCGGACCTAAAGATTGGAAGAGTGATCTTATTTGTTTGTGAGACAAGCGATTGTTCAATTTTTCCACGCAGAAAGCCTTCTCCTTACACTTGTAGCTGTTTCGATGCATACAGTATGGGCTGGTTTCAGACAAGATTCTTCGTACTATTATACGGAAAAAATGACTACTGAAATGGCCTCTACGTAAATGGATGCATGTTGGAATACTCAAACCTATGTCGAACATATATTCTGGTTCAACATGAGATGAAGAATTCAGAGTCTGTAGGAATGCATGATGAAGCTAAGAATTTAGCTTAGGACAAAAGATTTTTTTATTCATCCGATAAGAGTTTCTTGTTGAAACCATAGAGATGCACTGTAAACTGATAAGTGTCTTCGAAATAGCAGGTGAAAGAAGTAAGGTCATAAATCTCATGAATTCGGCACGAATTTCAGGGAAGACTGGTAAAATATAGAATTTTTACCGATGAATTTAGCCATTCAAAGTTCATTTGTTCTATCAATGCTTAGCAAACTACTATTTTGTAAAGTCACGAAACAATATACCATTTTAGCGAATACATGGCGGCAGTAGAATAGGATACAAGAGCTTAGAGTTCAGATTAATAACCGAAGAAGTATTCTAATGAATAGGATGAGTAGTTCGGAAGAATCCTTCTCTCATGTAAACTGCATGCCGTAGACTAGACATGCCTTCTGTTCCTCTAAGTAACCTAAAAATATCAAAAACGAAAACAAATTGATCTCAAAAACCTCCCCACACACAGATGATTTATAATAACGAAATTAAAACCATCTTCGTTTCATTCTACCCGATTGTACTGTGTAGAAGTTTCCTGGAAAAGTATTATTCGAAATTTCGAAGAGATTCCGGCAATGGTCTGGAGAAATCTTATTGCAACAAAATTTCGATGCCTTATCGAATCTCATTTGGCAGGCAAATAACTTTGGGTATGGAAATTGATATTTCCTTCAATCTTGTCATCTTGAGCTGACAGAATGATTGGATAACGAATAAGGAAATTCTGTCAACTGACAAAGCTTCACTGAATTCTATGAACTGCCATATACATTTCTTATCGACTTCCGCTCCTAATCATTCTAAAGGCCCTACACAGTAAACGACTTACATCCCAAAATCGTACCCATATTAAGTTTTAAAAACAATAATGCTTCTATTGGTATTAGCATGCCCCTTTTGTGGTCCTTCGGTAGAACTTTCTCCGCAAACAGCCAAGAAGCTTTTATTTCTGCAACCGAACCTAAGACAGACGGAAATCTATGTCGCATGTCTTGAAAGAATCATCCTATTCTCTTGGGGTAGGCTCTGACATCGTTCGAAACGCGAGAATTTCTTACAATCTGCGCATTTACGAATATTCCAAACATGTTCAAGATCTTGGCATTTTCTCTTCAATTGCTTTCTACGAAAGTTTGCATATTTAACTATCGTAAATCGCAAATCATGGAATGACTCTACCGATGGATATGTAATTTATTTGACGAAAATTATAATCTCTGTTTGCTCTGGTGAAGCCTTTTAGTGGAAAGTCTGTCAGGATGATACATGGCATCGAGAATGCAAACACTCCTCATAAGTCAGGGTATATAGAAGGTCAATAGAGGTAGTATGATTCAGTCAGAAGAATTACGCCCGGTCGCATTCAGACTATTTATTCTGCATAGCTTCAGCAATCTTAGATTCAAGTTGTCGGAATAACAATGCCTTTACATCTATTAACGGATACAGTTTCGCCGTATCGAACCCTGGGTTCAGAACAGAATTTCACATCAACGTTTACGCTACGGAAGAAACTTCAATTCATGGGGCACCCTTAAACAATTTAATTGAGAAATCTGATACTCGCGTCACATATTTTCGGAGGCTGCCATGGTCCACTTGATCATTGATATCCAAAAGGCGATAAATTGGAGCAAGTATAGGGAATAGTGAAGTGGTTCATCCACAAGTTAGTCCTCCTATCAAGAGAGGTAAGTAGCAGTTAGTGAAGATACAAGCACTATTATCAGCGGTTCTCGAAGAACAGACATGAAATGCGGGTAAGCGAAATGGCGAGAAGTGATGCAATTAATCCTATGACAATATTGAGTAGAACTGCTCCTTGAAATTGGCCAGCATGGTCACAATTCGAACACGACACGGTCGTGTACCCGATTAAAATGACAAGCGTGTACAGAGTGCTCGCGACTGTGAAGAATAGGGAATATCGATAGCGTAATCGAATACGTGATTGCATTACAATCACATCGAGTAAATACGCGATAAATGGTGAAAGAAGAATCAACAGTTCTCGTTCGAACCCATCAGTAGAGGCGAAGACGATGAAGTCTGTGATGAGAAACACCGATAAGGATGCAGTGATAGAGTGTGAAAAAACAGCAGCCGAGGAGAATACTGGTTTTCTTGAAGCTCGTGCATTGACTCCTTGGAAACATGAGCAAATCGCGAGTGCAGGAAAGGTTAGCGCCGAGAAAATCAAACCAGCCAACGCAGGGACAGTCTTAGTACGCCCGGAAAGCAAGATTGTCAGCGCCGTCAACGCAACGAAAGTGAGACCCGACAGTAATCGAGTGGCGAATAACACTCCCCAATGGGCCCATCGCGATTCACCGGCTTCACGCATGTCATGTTGACCAACAATCTTGAAGCAATATGTGTTTGTATTGCTATCGTGTGCAGCAATTATCGTGGCAGGGTCTGTCGTGGGAAGGGTCTCGTCCTGGGTCATGGGGATGTTGGAGAGCCTAGTACTTAGCAAGCTGCAGTGGGAGCGGAAAGTTGTACAACGAGAACTGTAGAAATATGAAATTCGAGTATCTCGCTTCCTATGACTGCAATGATTGTACGACATTGTCGAGTAATGAAAGCGGTATGAATGGTAACACCTTCAATTCGTAAAAAATCATACATTATTTAAGACCTGAATTTTTCATTACTTTAATGAGAAACCAATAAATGTGTATAATACGAGAGTGTTATTTGGAGCCTAGGTGTATGGAATATCGGCGCCTTCTATGACCAACAGAAATTCGCATGATACAACGGCACGCAAATATAAATCTCAGTACACGTAACCAAGCACCTTTGGAAACACTGCCTTGGATTTCATAGATTCTGAGACCTGTACGGAGGAGTTAGTGCCAATTTCGTAATAATAGAATTCTAAGATCAATTTGCGGCTAACACCGGCCAGAAGTTCCATAATATGAACTCAACCGAGAAGCGCAAACCATTGCAATTGATAACTTTCTTAAATGTCCACATATTCTAATTACCTACATCTAAAGATCGACTAGTCCTGAGCTCCAAACCTAACTCTTTTTTAAAATAATGAATGTTATCTATCGATCGATAATCTATCAAGATGAGTTGCACTATGCAGAGCATGATATACACATTTAGCTTATTACATAAAAACCTACAAACATCATGTATTCAAATGAACAGCTCTTCTAGAATGCTAATGATTCCGTAGCGAATTATAGTCTTGGACAGTCCCAATTGGCAAATTGTATCTATTCCCAAATTTGTCTAATCGAAAGCTCGGACCGCACCCATGTCGTTGAATCAAAGTAAATGTGTAGCCTACATCACCTCGCGGGCTCCTGAATTCCGATTCGGAACTAGGTTGAAGTTGATTGAAATCTGTATATCACTAGAACTTACTTTGTTGTTGAAATGTACGCATTTCTTACATTTGAGTAAAGGAATAAGTCCTTAATAGCTGTGATAGTACAACCTCTTGGAGAGACGAAGAGGGATGATAGAGGTAATCAAAGAAAGATGGAAATGGTAGCGGGTAAGGATATCGTTCATAGTGAAGTTCGTGTCCCCGACAATTTTTGGCTGATTTCATTTGTACTATCCCGAACAACCAGGATTGAGGCCAATGCCATTGCGAAATTATTGTAATTCATTAAATTATAAAGTGAACTCCAATCTTGTCCTTGCTAGATTGGCTCAGAACACTTCCAGTTATTTCTCGAAGAAGAAATACTTGGACTTGCAAACCTCGCTTGTTGAATGCGAAGTCAATGTTCGGTTAGAATAGATAACAAAAGTTTTGCCCCCGAGACTTTGCGTGCTAAGATTCATTTGGTAATCCGACACTGAAAACATTTCATTTTAATACCAATGTGCAATAACATTTCAATGACTGACAGCAAGTGCAATTAAAGATGTTTGCAATTGAATACCTGAATTAGCAACTATGGCAACGCGAAATTAATTGCGTCTCTAGCCTCCTTACAACACAAAGATAGGCTAGTAACTATAATTGGTTGGACTAACTTCAAGAATTTGATCTTGTGATCACTGACTTCAAAATAGCTCTTGTTCAATTAAAAGAACTGTCGGCTGAAAGCTCCTTCATGGCAAGAATGCGACCATCGAAATTAATCTATCCACTATTCCCTAAATACTGTTTCCTAAAATTTATTTTACAGTACCCATTTCTATGTATTTACTTCCAATACATACTCATTTATAATTTGGCGCTAGTGCTGTGTACCAAAGGTACTCGGTTACAGAACCAATAAAATTCAAAGCTAAACTGATGAATTTTTGAGAAGCCAGTAGTAACAATTCACATGATTCTTTTGACAGCGCTTCGGAATGAATCAATTTATTTTTGAAACGCAGCCAGCGAAAATCTAATTGTAATTCTTTTCCATGAAATAATATTAAAATCAACTCAATCTTACCCATGCTATATCTATTTATCGCAAGCTGTACTGAGTGCGGCAGTAGTTTGGTTTAACAATATCCTTTTTTCGCATACATATCTTCAATTTCTCACACAATCAAAAACTGGAAGAGAACGCAGAATTTTTAAACTTCTATTCGGTTTTGCAAAGCAGTAAGATTCTGTTCACTAAGAAGCCGATGCTCTTCCATCTTATCCTTCTCTGCCTTTTCAAAGAGTTTACTTTTAATCATTTCAGCCAAATTGAAATTTTGTGTGTAGCACAGTAAAATTGGCGTGCCCTTTGCAGCATTTTGAGACCTCTATCGCACGCCATGCGTCTCACTCGTTGGTGTAATCGATCCACAAAATGACATGGTTGTGAACCACTCGCGGCAAGCAGTGTCCATAAAAATCTACATTGTCTAGAATTGTCGATTCGAATCCCTATAAGTATCTGGTAGCTGTCATCATTGGTGCCACAGCTCCAGAGAACTTATTTAATTACCTGAAACCGGTCGCAAAACGTCGTTTTTGTTCACGCAGCAAAGCAATACTTTCATTGTTTTGCGGCTTGAGGTAGAGTAACAGAAGAATCCCTGAAAAATATTTGTCAAAACTTTTAATCTTAGAGATCGCCATAGGGTACATGAAATACAGCACCGTCTCCAGCTTGACACTTTCGGCCTAAGTAAAGTGATGAAGAGAAGCACGTTGAACCAGGGCAAGCGATAAGTATCCAGAAAAGAAGAAACAGTAAGACACTAATAAATGTTTATGATCTCCGTGAGGTCCGCTTTTGTTTATAAAACGAAAGCCGAAGGGAGATCCTGAGGTAAGCACATGGGGAGCGGCTCAAGATGGCAATCGGTGACCGAAAATCGGTTCCGAGGTAGTATTTATATTGCCAGATGGGTATGGTAGAAACATACAGCCGTAACGGATAGTCGACAGTGTCAGCCTTGCTGACAGGAGTACCTTGCTGGCAGAACGCCTCTGGTACCCCCAG
>JAAUYH010062253.1_pt1 | contig 12289 bp, 8 predicted proteins | sample 7278061 | NCBI WGS metagenome assembly JAAUYH01 (sample SAMN14350203, study PRJNA611818) | marine sediment metagenome | isolation source: surface marine sediment (0.6m) | place: French Polynesia: Moorea | collected 2018-08
AGTATTGAAGAACATTTGGTGAAACAACAACTTGTCCGACCGGCCACTTTACTGGGTAAGAGACGCGAACTTCCCGATGGAGTTCCCAGTGCAAGAGGGCTGCTAGCGAACATCATCGGCATCGACAGTGATCCGCTACTCCTCCCTCCGGTTTTGCTCTTCCACTCGTATCGGAAAGTGACGGAGGGCAGCGCTGCGCTGGGAAACATGCTCTCGCCCTCCTCACCAAGCAGTCCACAGAGTGAAGAAAATCACCTCAGTAGATTCAAGCTCATTCTCATACAGGCACTTATGGCCAAGAGTGGACTCTTTGAAGGCGTCGATAGCGCAGAGGAAAGCGAGCGTGTCATCGACAAACTCAACGGCCTGATCCGAGACTTTGCCGGTGGTACCGTCGATCGACTGCGCCCTGGACCGGCGGGAACGCTTGAGCTCCGTGTGGCCCCAATAAATGGTGAACCATCCTTTAGCTTTGATGGACTCAGTTCTGGACAAAAAGAGATCATCACGACGCTCTTCCTCATTTGGCACCTGACGCAAGAACAGCCCGGCGTCGTTTTAATCGACGAACCCGAGCTGCACCTCAACGCCGAGTGGCAGCGACTCTTCGTACATAAACTGGCCGAACTGGCGCCTAGCAACCAATACATATTGGCAACCCATTCCGAAGAGGTCTTTGCTTCTGTTGCCGAAGACCGTCGCCTGTTGCTCGCACCGGAGTAGCCCCAATGGTCCAAGTTCGTCGGGGCGCATCCGCACAAGAGGTGCTGCAGTCTGCCCAGCATGTGTTATTCGTTGAAGGCACTAAAGAGGGACTCGATGTCACTGTGCTGCGCGCGCTACTGCCCATGATGCGGGTAGAGCCTCTAGGACCGAGTTTCTCGGTCCGTTCAGTGGCGACCGCATTGCACGCATTCCATCCCAAGTATTGGTTTATCATCGATCGCGACGACTGGGACGATGCGACCGTGGAGAACTCCTGGGAGACCTTTCCCGAGCTCAATGAATACAATCTCTTGATATGGCGTCGGAAAGAACTAGAGAGCTATTTTCTCGAACCGGACTGGCTCTGCCGCAGTAGGTATTGGCGGCAGGATAAGAAAGCCGAAGAGCTCAAGCAATGGTTGACGATACAGGGGCAAGATAGGCTGTGGTTGGAGTCTGCGAACCGCGTGCTGATTAGCAAGCGCAACCGAATCAAACGGTGCCGTGGCGCACTATTCAAACTGGGCGACATGCAGGACTGTAACCGAGAGCAAGTGGTCGACAAGCTGATCGCTTCGCCACTTTTGCACGCGCTCAACGAGACCGCTGCGTCGGAGCTGGCTGAAGACGAGCTTCGCCGTGCCTTTGATGAAGAGGTCCAGCGTCTATCTGATGGCGTCATTCCCTTAGAGTGGGACCGAGGCGCTTGGCGACAACTCATCACAGCGAAACCGCTATTTCGCGCCATGGTCAGTCAATGGTTTCGGGTTGCCGACCGTTCCCAGGGCTCCAATGCACTACTGCGCGGTAGTGCTGCCGAGCGCGCGGTTGCCATAGATCTGCTCAAGAATCATCAGTCGGACATGCCGTCAGACTTTGCCGAGCTAAAACGGATGCTGATAGAACGCAGCAACGAGGTCCCACGCGGCTAATCCCATTGAATATCGATCTCTGCCCCCTACAATGGGGCCATGATATCGAGGTATACCATCCCCACCACGGTGCTCGCGACCGCCTTGGTTTTTACAGGTCTCAGTATGAGCGCACCCGCGGCGCACGCGGCATCCTGCGGCGACACCGTTGTCATCTACAACCTGTTCGACATGACCATGGACGAACTCTTTGGCAACAGCGAAGGCCAGTTGGGTCCGCGCCGCCTGGTCACCGAACAGACCAGCAACATCGTCAGCTTTGGCACCAAGCGCTTTATCCAGCCATCGGTTATGGATATCGATACTATCGGCGTGCGCATTGAGAAAATCGGCGGCGGCAGCCTGGGCGGCAAAACCACCTTTGTGGTCTGCAAAACCGACAGCCACGATCGGGTGAGCAAGCTCGACGAGTTCAGCATCCGCGGCGGCAAGAAGAACATCGGCGATATCATCGACCGGCAATATAGCGGCCTGGAGGGCTTTCGTCTATCCATCCGCCTGGTCGGCAATAGTCCCTTTGGCTCAGCCCGATTCCGCATTGACTTGCAGCGACCCAACCAAGGCCAGCCATGGACGCCCATCGTGAGTCAGCACAGCCAGCCGGTATCCGGGTTTGCCGATCTCCACGTCCATCAGGCCGCCGACTTGGCCTTCTCTGGTGGTTGGTACTGGGGCAGCCATCGCGAGGGCCATCCCGCCGACCGCCTGGGCCCATGCACGGGCGACAACCACGGCACCGTGCAGTTCTTGGGCCTCGATCTCGGCATTCCCTTTGTCGACGCCCACGATGACGCCACCCACGGCTATCCCGATTTTGCCGACTGGCCGCGCTGGGACGACATCAAGCACCAGCAGGTGGGCGTCGATTGGCTCAAGCGGGCCCATGATAACGGCCTCAACGTTATGGTGGTATCGCTGGTCAACAACCAATGGCTATCCGCGGCCACCATTGCTGCCGGCGACAACAACAATCGCTTTTCGCCCGCAGACATGGAGTCTGTCAAACGCCAGCTACTATCGATCAATGCCCTCGCCGAGGCCACGCCCTGGTACACCATTGTCCGCGATCCATGGGAGGCAAGGCGCGCCATCGAACGCGGTGAGCTCGCCGTGGTGCTCCACGTCGAAGTCTCCGACGTGTTGCCGCCCAGCGATGGCCCATTTTTGCAACAGCTCTACGACCTTTACGACATGGGCGTGCGCAGCATTCAGTTGGCCCACCAGAGCAACTCCCACTTTTCCGGTGCCGCCTATCATCGCGATGTCCTTGAACTCACCAGCCAAATCAAAGCCTGGTTCGATCGTGACATCGAATACGCCTCTGACGGCGATGGCGTGCACAATCCCCTCGGCATCACCAGTGATGGCGCAGTTCTATTGCGCGAAATGATTCGCCTCAACATGCTCATCGACATCGCCCATTTGCCGCTCAAGACCCAGCGCGAGATCTTCGACATCGTCTCTACCGAGTACAACTACTATCCCTTATTCAATTCCCACACCCGCATGGGACCGATGCTCACGGCCGCAGGTCACGAAACCCTACGCGAATTCGTCACCACCGACGAGACCTTATCGTACGTGCGGCAAACCGGCGGCCTCCTCGGCTTGCGCACGGGCGAAGATCCCATGCTCGACTACGGCACGCCCGCCTATGGCGCCTACGTGGCCAATAGCTGCGATGGCTCGACGCGTTCCTTTGCGCAATTTTATCAATACGCCGACGACCGCGGCGTCAACTTGGCCTTCGGCTCCGACTTCAACGGTTTCATCACCCAGATGGTGCCGCGCTTTGGCCCCGACGCCTGCATCAACGCCGCCGATGAGCCAACCCGGCTGGCGCAGATCGCGGCCCAAGGGACGCCGAACCCAAACGCCTCGCCCGAACTGGCTGAATTTCGCACCAAGGGCCTGGCCCACATCGGCCTCCTCCCAGCGCTGATCGAAGACATGGACGAACTCGGCGTAGATACCGGCAACATCCGCAACTCGGCGGAGATGTTCTTGCAGATGTGGGAGCGCGCCTACGACAGTGGCCGCCAGCGCGTCGGCGACTGAATGAGTGCTTATCGCGAGTCTGGCTCTATCTCGGCAAATCCCAGCGCGCACATAGCGCGCGGACGAGTCGCTCGTGGCGCGCTTTCACAAAATCTTCTGAGATGGTCTCCAAGGAAGCGAGCTCACGCGTCATAGCCAGATGGGTCTTCCTGTATTCGATCGCTTTCTTGGCGAAGTCACTGTTTTTCACGCGAGAATTCATACGCTTAGTCAAGAGCGTCATGTTGCCGAGCCGGTTGGTATATTCCTGGCGAAAACTCGCGGAGAAATCGCGGAGCCAGTTGGTCTTTTCTGCCGGTGACGTCGGCAGAATATGCTCAAGGGTCGCTTGGCGGTAGTTGAGCGATTGGGACACCACGTCGTCGGTCACAGCCTCTTCCTGCCAAACGCTGGCTGCGAGTAACAGCCGCGCCGTGGCATTGCTCTCGATCGGTCCGTCGATGTCTTGGGCCAGGATAGCTTTCTGCTCGTCACGTAAAGCGAACGCTGCCGCCACATCCTCTGCCTTGCCTGCGCCGAGCAAGCGAATAGCCGCAAATACCGATGAGCTCGAAAAACGCCGTCCCGGGCGCAGAAGAATCCATAGGGCGTAGCGTTCATAGGCCCGAAGGAGATGCGAGAGTTCTTCGGGGGGCTGTCGTCCGTCGTATGAGAACGCGCGGAAGAGCGCAAGCAAAAAGTCAGTGCTGTAGCGCGGGTTCCCAAGCTCGGCGATGAACTTGATCGAATTGCGTATCCCAATGTGCTCAAGACGTTGGTCGGCTTCGACGATCATGCTGTAGTACGAGAGATCGCGCTTGAGATCTGCGTAGAATCGCTCGATCTTCGGCTGCATAGGCGAATCCATGTACTCTTTGTCGTAACGGTCTTTGACGGCGTTAAAAGCCGACTTACGGTACTTGGTGCCGAGCAAGCTCTCTACCCAACGACCGAGAAAGTCTTCGTTGAGTGCGTATTCGACTTCCAAACTGTACCATCTGTCGGCGCCGTCCGGTTGATTGTGTCTGGCAAACTCATTGATGACGAAGTTGCGAAAAAGATCGATGTTGCTGAGGGGTAAGCCGCGATTGTTGAGGATGCCAAAAATGGAGAATGCCGTCTCAAAGTCAGTGGTCTTGATAAGAACAATCGCCACGCGAGTTTGCAGGAACGTAAAGAACTCGTCAAACGCCTGCGCTTCGGCGATACCAAAGATCCCATCCGGCAGAAAAACGTCCTCAAGACAGGCCAAGAAATAATCGCGATTGTCAAAATATCGATATGCGATTTCTCGATACCGCTTCTCGATCGCTGGTAGCTCCTCCTTGTCTTTACACTCGGTGGCTAGACTCAATACCTCACCGAAGTCATATCCAGCCGAGCGTTCGATCTTGACCTTCAGGTCGGGCGCCAAGCCAAAGCTCTGCTCGTTGTAGACTAGATCTCGGAGCTTATTGATGCCGCGCTTGGCCCATTCGGAGAGCTCTTCGCCCATCGCTGCCTCTCCCTCTACGTCGAGACATTGCTGTAAGAAACAGCGCATGGCGGTGAAGAGAAGGAGCAGACTGGTAAGTCGCTGCTGGCCATCGACGACCTCGCGTTTGCGCAACTCCTCCTCGATGATGACCATCGAGCCGAGGAAGTACTCTTTATCTTTTTCCTGCTCGCGGAAGAATGTCCAGAGGTCCTCCCACATCTGGTTGATCTGATTGTTGCGGTCGCTCTTGCCCTCGGACTGCCACGAATATGGTCGTTGATACTCAGGGATAATGTAGCTGGTGGCCTTGGCGAAGATCTGGTCGAGCGCACTGTGGTCGGGATGAAATACTCTCGGCATGGTCTTTCTCGGGCGTTTATCACGAAGACTATACCCAAGCTACTCCTATACCGACAGTTGTTCCGGCACCTCGTCCCAAGTCCACCTCAGATACGAGGCACCAGACCACTACAGCGGCCTCACCGGGACGCAGATGTCCATGATGAGCTTGCCTTCCGGATGTTCGCGAGGGTTATTGCGGCTCACCTCATAGCAGTAACGATCGTCGGGTTGATAGCCGCTCTCGGGCAGCCAATCACACATAATGGCGTCCCATGCTTCGGCCACCCGGTCGGTGGCCACTTCAAATCTGGCCACGGCAAAGGTGCCGCCCGGAATGGTCATGACGCCGACTTCGCCATCGGCGGCAGTGCCCTCAGGCACCGTGGCGCATACGCTGATGCGCAAATGCTCCTCACTCGTCACCTTTGGATCGTCATGGGCCACGGTGATCAATTGGGTGTCGGCGTTGATGAAACCGCGGGCACCGGCCCAGGACATGATTTTTTGAAAGAGGGCCTGGAAGAGCTCACTGCGGCCGGCATAGGGCCCGATGTGTCGCACGTAGGCCACATGCAGCTGCGGCAACTCTTTGACTTCGATCTCGGTACGCAATGGCGAATCGTTGGTGTTCATAGTGTAGCTCCAGGTTGGGGTTTGTGTGTCTGGATCGAAGTAACACACCCGGATGTGAAAATCGTTGCGCCGGTTGCGAATGACGTGGCGGCGGTTGCGGTCTTGTTGCCGAATCTTGCTATGGCCACCGTCGCGCCAGGCGGAAGCACTCATGGCAAAGGTCTCGCGAAACACCCGGGCAAAGCTGGTCGAGCTGGTAAAGCCGCAGCTCAGGGCAATCTCGGTAATCGGCGTCTTGGGATTGGCCAGCAGTTGTACAGCGGCGCGCTCTACCCGCAGACGTTGGACAAAGCGGCTTAGCGGCTCTCCCGTCATCGCCCGGAAAATGCGGTGAAAGTGATATTTGGAAAAATGAGCCACCGCAGCTAGTTCGGCCACCGACAGCGGCTGCTCCAGGTGATGTTCGATGTAGTCGATCACACGATTCACCCGCGCTGTATACTCCGCGCGCATCGCCTGGGCCCTGCCGTCGTCTGAAACTGCCGTGGACATATGGATGCAGCTATACTCGCAGGACGAGGGCCGTCGCGTCGATCATCTTGAGGAGCATTTCGCCAGGCATTGCGGCCGGTTATGGCCGATGATATTGCTGATTGACCTGGCCATACAGCTGGCCACGCTGGCAAGATATGCGCACACCTGTTGGGCGCAGCTGGTACAGTGATTGCGGAGGAAAGAATGGCCATTGTGAGTGTGTTGCCACAAGCGGAACGCTTTGAACGACAGCAGATTTTGCATATCCGCGATATGGTGAATGCGGTCTATGAGGTAGCGGAATCGGGCATGTGGATCGCGGACGTGCAGCGAATTAGAGAGCGAGAGATTGCGCAATTGCTTCAGCTGCGGCGCCTCATTGTGGCCATGGATGGAGACGCCATTGTGGGCTGCGTCAGCGTGCGTGAGCTCCGCCCTCGTTTGGGCGAGTTTGGTATGCTCGTCGCTAGTCCCGATCGGCGCGGTGAGGGCATTGGCACATTGTTGGTCGAGGCGGCCGAGCAATGGGCAAGAGAACGAGGATACCTGCAGATGCGTCTGGAGCTGCTCACGCCGCGTACGTGGCGGCATCCGATGAAGGAATTCCTCAAAGAGTGGTATTCACGAATGGACTATGTGCCACAAGAGACGGAGTCATTTGCCGCTATGTACCCCGAACGCATGCTGCTCTTGGCCACCGAATGCGATTTCACGCCTTGGATGAAGCAGCTATAGCTTCGGTCCTACCGCGCTCTCAGCGATAGGGCATGCCGGCGACATGTCTTATCGACATGTACGAACACGGCGCGTATGACAAAAAACATTGATTATTTGTCATCTTGTCATGCGGTGAAAACATTTCATGATGACGAGGTAGCGAGTTGTGTGGGCGTGTATCGGCCCGCTCGACTTATCCTTTGATTGATATACCTGAACGAACATTCATCATGAGAGCTGTTTTCCAAGTGTCAAACTATCTGCCTCGCATATCGACGGCGGCCGTCGTCTCGACGGCCGCCGTCGTCGTCGGTATTGCACTGTTTCTACCCGCTTGCGGCGATGATATCGATGTGCTGCCAGTTGCGACCCCGGTAACCCCGCCTGATGCCGGTACGCCGGAAGTGAGTATCGATGTCAGCGGCCGGGTTTTGTCGTATCCCAGCATGCAGCCGATTGCCGAGGCTGCCATTGTCTTCGGCGGCGGCGATGTCGCCATCCAGAGTGACGTGGCCGGCATCTACAACATCGAAGATCTGCCGCGGGGTGCATTTTCTCTGCGCGCCACGGCCGACGGACATGCCGCGTCCACGGTATCGCTGGATTTGGCCAGCGATCTCGTGCTCGACGGTAACAATGAGGCCCATGTCACGCGCAACATCGTCCTCCTCGAGACCGCAGGGAGCTTGGACCTGAAGCTGTATCAGGCTCTATCGGGCCAAGAGGCGGCCCATGCGTTAGTGGAGTTGAGCGAGTGGCAGCTTCCCGAAGAGGCCCGCGATTCCCATACCCTCGATAGCGATATCGCCACCATCTATACCTCGGCGGATGAAATGGGCCGCGTGGTGCGCACCGGACTGCCGGCGACCTCGTTTAAGTTGACCGTGCATCCATACGATGCCGATGACGATTCTTTTCCCGAGCACGATGCGGTCACGCGCAGCCTTACGCTCTCTCGCGATTATGCCCTGCGCGAGCGCGTGGTCTTGCCACTGGCAACGGAGAGTCCGTCAGTCGTCAATACCAACGCGGAGCCCCTATTTGACGCGACTGTGGCGGATGCCGTGATCTATTTCGTATTCTCGCAACCCATGGACACCACCGAGGGGGCGGCATCGGTGATGCTGGAGCGCACTGAGTTGGTGGATGATGAGGAGCAGGTGGTCTCGGTTCCCGTGAGCGCGGTTTGGACGTCGAATATCCGCCTCGAAATTACGCCTGAGTCGATTTTGCCTGAGGTGCGTCATCAGCTTCACGTTGAAGCCAAATCACGCAGCCGGCGTACCTTCTCTCGCGCATTCAACTTCCGCTGGCGCACTGGTGTGACTGTGCCCGCGCCCGACCCGGACCCCGAGCCCAGGCCTGACCCCGCGCCCGCCCCCGACTGCGACCCGGACGTCGACTCCGACTGCGACCCGGACGCCGACCCCAATCCATAGCCAAAGGGGCGCAATAGCTGCGCTTTAATCAAATAGTGACATCTGCCGCGCGGGGGCCAGGACATGGCTGGTGCCCGCGCGGCATCGCCCGTCGACGATGTCGGCCAAATCACGGGCGTGGCGGCCGTAGAGATATACGTTCTCAGGCCGGCAGCCGGCGATGTAGTCGAGGAGTTCGCCGCAATCGGCGCGGTTACTCCAGGCAAATCTGTGGTCGATGATGAGTTTAGACGCCATCGCGGGCGCCAGCGCGGCCGACAATTCCCGGCGCAACGGGCGATGGCACACCATGCCGGAAATCACGGTGCACGCGCTATGAGGGGGTAGGCTCGGCCATAGCTTGGCCAAGGTTTGCGGGCGCGACAGCGGCCAGAGCAGCACCCGGGCCGCGAGCTGCTGGGATGGCTTGGTTGCGGAGGCGGCGGTAGAGGCGGGGGCAAAGCGCTGCAGCGGCGGCAATTCTGCGGCCACCGTAATATGGCGCACGCGGGCGGCAGCCTGACAAAATGCGCTATGGGCCATGATGGGGCCCATGTCATTGGCCATCGACGTCCGCAGGGCCGCGGCGACATCGAGGGCCTTGCTCGGCGATGAGACCAGCAGCAGGGCTGTGCCGCCGCGCGTGATAATATCGCCGACGTGCTGGCATACCGCGGCAATGGCATCGTCAATGGTGGGAAAGGCAAAGTCGGGATGGCCGTAGTCGGCGTTGACTATAAGGGAATCGCAGGCGCGCATGTCGGCGTCATGGCCGAGTCCGCCGCCATGGGGGTTGTAGGCGCCAGCATAGAGAATGCGCCGGCCGTCGATGGTGGCGAGCAGACTGGCACCGCCGAGCCCGTGACCCGACGGCAGGAGTTCGAGCTGGGCGTTGCCGATGGTAAATGGACGCCGATAACCGACCGGCAAATGCATCCCTACGGAAACCGTGGGCTCCACGGAAACCGTAGGCCCCGGCGTCCCCACCGTCCCGGTCGTCTGGCTCAGGCCGCGCAGGGCCAAGGTCTCGGGGGTGGCAATCATTTGGCCATGGCGGGCGACGTCGGCGGCGTGGGCGGCGGACAAAAAACTCACGTCGCGCGGCCGGCGAGCATCGCACCAAATGGGGGTGCCGCACAGGTGAATGCCGCCGCGCCAGGCCACCGGATGATGCTTGCGCCTCGGCCTGTGCTGTCGGCTACGCTCTCGGACCTTGGCAATCGTAGTCGTGGTCATGGACATAGATAGAATAGATAAAGGGGCCGTTCACACCGTTCATTGAGCCTCGGCGTCGCCGCCACCATAGGCGATGTGGTTGCGTCGCCGCTCGCTGGTAAAGGTCTCGCCGGTATCGGCGGTGACCAATTCGTACAGAATGGCTCGTTTTTCCGCTTGCTTGCGCAGAATTCGCCCGAGCCGCTGGACGTGCTCGCGCACCGAGCCGCTGCCCGACATGACAATGCCGACATTGACCGAGGGCACATCCACGCCTTCATTGAGGACTTTGGACGTGACCACGGCCGTGTACGTGCCGTCTTGCAAGCCAGCGAGAATCTCGGCCCGCTCTGATGGCTTGGTCTGGTGGGTCATGGCCGGGATGAGAAAGCGCCGTGACACATCATAGGTGGTGGCGTTATCTTGGGTGAAGATAATGGCGCGGTCTCGGCGATGAAGTTCGAGCAGATGGGCCACATAGTCGAGTTTGGCCGATGCGCTCATGGCGAGCTGACGCTGCACGCGGTAGGCTTCGAGCGCTTGCCGGCCCTCGGCGCTCTGGGCACTGCGCATAATAAACTCTGCCCAGCCATCTGGCGTGCTCACACGGATGCCGGCGCTGCGGACATAGGCGCGGTAGACGTTGCGGGCGGCCACATAGCGCTCGCGCTCGTCGGGGCTGAGTTCGACTTCCACGTGGACGGTGTCATACGGTGCCAGGTAATCGCCCGATAACTCCACAATATCGCGGCGATAGACCTGCGGGCCAATCAATTCGGCAAATGCGGCGTCGCGGCCGTCGGCGCGCTCGGGGGTGGCGGTGAGGCCGAGGCGAAAGGGCGCCAAGCAGAAGCGGGCGGCCAAGGCATAGCCCTCGCTGGGCAAGTGGTGGCATTCGTCAAACACGATCAGGCCAAAACGGGCGCCGAGATGTTCCATGTGGCGGTAGGCCGAATCGTAGGTCGAAACGGTCAGGGGGGCAATTTCGTAGTCGCCACCGCCGATGATGCCGACCTCGGTGGCAAAGCTGGTCTCGAGATGATTACGCCACTGGGCCACGAGGTCGAGCGTGGGCGCCACTACTAGGGTACTGCGGCGGCGGGCATCAATGGCCATATGGGCCACGAGGCTCTTGCCCGCGCCCGTGGGTAGGACCACGACGCCGCGCGAGCGACCCGTAGTCCAGGCGTCGAGGGCTTCGCGCTGGTATGGCCGTGGGTCGCGATGGACGCGCAAGCCGGATTCCAGGGTGGTGTAGGCGCGGGCCTGATCATCGTACGGGATGCCGCCTTGCCGCAGGGCCATGATGATGGCGGCGTAGGAGGCCGCAGCAGCGCGGTAGCAGGCGGCACGCGGGTCCCATGCGCATCCGGGCAGGCTGGCGCCAGTCTCAGGCGCTAGCCCGCTGATTTCTATGGTGCCGGCGACAAAGCGGAGCTGGGCCTGGCTCTGATCCGGGTGCGTTGTGATATCCATGGGGAAGCTCTGTAACCTCGCCCCAACCTAACAAAACCCCTGCGGCGAGATACTAGAATCAGTGAGCATACTTTGCGGTGTGATCGCGAATAAAAAATGTATAGGCGGCTCTGGTTGTCTATTAGATCCTGATGGTGCTGGTGATCCTGGCGGCGCTGGGAGCGACAGGGCTATGACGATGCTGGCCTCGGGGCATTGCGCATGGCGCTTGCCCGATCGTACATTGAATCTACGATCATCGACAGACTGTGCTGATAGTCTGTTGAGAGACCATTCCGGTGTGAAGAGGACGCCGTCATGAAGATGCTGACCGAATTCTCAGGCGTGATCCTGCGCGAAGCGGCTCGCGTACGGGCACAGATCGCTGCGGCGGCCGATGCCCAGAGCGAATCGCCCCCTGCGCAGGCTGATTCTGAGGCCAAATCTGATACGGAAGCTGGGGCCGGCCCTGGCCCCAATGCCGAGACCAGCGCCGAGACTGGCGCTGAGACGGAGCCCAGCCCCGATGGCGAAGGGGCCCAATCGGGCGCTGGCGCTGGTGCCGACGCTGCTGAGTCGGCGACGGGGGCAGACGCGGTCGCAGAGGGAGAGAGTGCAGCGGAGACTGCGCCCGAAAGCCCTCATAACGATGGCGACAGCGACAGCGATCGCGACCCCGACGGCGGCGGCATAGATGTAAACGCCGCGATCTCAGAGGCAACGGGGGTTGTGGGCGAGCGCCTAGAGCGCTTGGTCGAGATTATCGGCGCTCTTAAAGGATCACTCGACAAGGTACGCCTGGTGCGGGTTTTCCGCGGAGATTCCCCACCCGCCAATGCGGTGAGCGTGGGCGAGTTTCACTATGTCGTCGATCGGGTGCGTCA
>JAAUYH010020168.1_pt1 | contig 12287 bp, 6 predicted proteins | sample 7278061 | NCBI WGS metagenome assembly JAAUYH01 (sample SAMN14350203, study PRJNA611818) | marine sediment metagenome | isolation source: surface marine sediment (0.6m) | place: French Polynesia: Moorea | collected 2018-08
CAACATTACGCTTCAATTTATCTAAATGTTCGGATTGGAGTAATTCCGCATCAATAGCTAATTGTTTGCGAAGATAATCTAAAAAAGTTTTGAGAGCAGTGTATTTTTCTGCAGCAGTAGCTCCTAATAAAACTTGATGAGGATATTTTTGCCAAATATGATGATTGCTACAGATATTTTCTAAATCATCATATTCAATCTCTAGTAAGCCACACTGCTCTAAATTGGGCTGAACAATCCGCCATCCTCTACGTAGGTCTTCATAAAGACGATATTCTATTAATTGCTTAAAAACTTCTTCATTACGTGCTTTTCCCGTACCAAATTCGGCTGGTTGTTCGGCATAATCACTTTGAGATAGTCCCATCTGCTGAACTACCATTGCAGCTAATTCTGCATGGGTAAGTTTTTGTCGGGCTTGTAATGCACCATTAAGACTAGCTCTTAAAAAACTGGTTTGTACGAAGTCATTAAAATGTCCAGCTTGTAAAGATGCGTCTTGACGATTATCAGTAAAGCTCAGGATTTTAGCTGCGTCATCAGCAATAGTTTCAATTTCTTTCAGTCTGGTAACGGAAGATAGACAAAGTAAAGTTGTAGCGGTGCTTCTTCCTTCACTGCTTAGACGAGCTAATTTAGTATATTCCCTGGTTTTTTTATCGTAGAGAATTCCACAGTTGAGACAGGTTAAGAGGGGTTTGGGAATGTACCAGAAAGCTGTTGGTTTATTTTGTTGGCTCTTAGCAAATGCAGCTTTTTCTATAGTGCCATTAGGGTAAATATATAGTTTATGAGGAATAAATTTTTGATATTCTGGTTTTACTGTTCTGCCGTAGCGTTTGGTTACTTTAAACCAATTATCAGGGAGTGAATCTAGATCGTTATCGCTTCATAGGTCGGTTTCATCTAAAGTAAGATAGCCTTCTTCAATATCTTCATCACTATCATTATCGATCGCAATAGGTAATAAAGGCGTGATTTCATCTTTATCGGTGTTGTAGCGCACTTTATAATAGTCCTGACCACATTCACGACAAAATACTAAGGGAAATAATAAGCGATCGCCTGTAGTTTTATATTGTCCTTCTAAAGTTAAATATCTTTTTTCTTTGGATTCTAAAGTAGAGTAAACACTACCACCTTGAGAGATAAACTGATGTAGTCGGAAGGGCAACCCTTTGTCTATTCGGCTACTCCAAAAGAACATTTGTTTGAGTGCTTCAGAGCAAGTTTTGACATCAACGCCTGTAATTTTTGATAATTCCTTACTACCTTGTGAAAGAGCAATGGGTGTTCTGCGAATTAGATGACCATCTTCTTCATCTAGTCCAAAATTCATCTCAATCCATTTACTAAGAGGATGCTCTTGAAAAGTTTCAGTGGTTTGCTGTTCGATGGAAGGTAAGCCAGTTCTCAAGCATTCAGTTAGTTCTGCTACTGTAGGATTGGTTCTGGTAAGAGCAGGTTCTAGAGTTTCATCAATAATATTGGTGGGTTTTACTTCTACTCCGAAGAGTTTGCTGGCTACTTCTGCCACAGTAGTTTGGCGCGAAGCGCGATCGCCTTCTGTGGACATAGTAGCGGATGTACCGATACATAAGATTGGGATATCTTTGCCTTGTTTAGCTTTATGGGAAATTTGCCGTAATTTCCTAATTACCATTGCCACATCTGCACCCTGACGACCTCTGTAGGTGTGAAGTTCGTCTAGTACTAGATATTTAAGAATGGGTGATTTAATAAACTTTTCCTCATGAACGCGAGAAAGCATCAACTCCAGCATCACGTAGTTAGTCAAGAGAATTTGAGGCGGATTATTTTGAATATCAGATTTTTGTGAAAGGCTTTCTTGTCCAGTATATCTAGCAACTCTGATGTGGGAATCTTTACCAGACTCTTCTTTATATTTAGCTAAAAACTTGTTAATTTCTTCTTCTTGGGAATTAATTAGAGCATTCATTGGATAGACTAAAATTGCCCTAATTCCCTTTAGTTGAGGATTTTGCAGTAAGTCGTTAATTATTGGTACGACATAAGAAAGACTTTTTCCTGAACCCGTACCAGTAGTTACTACATAAGGTTCATTTCTTTTAGCGCAGCGAAAGGCTTGTTCTTGATGGTAGTAGAAATGAAAACCAGGAAAATATTGCTTACATTGGGAGTCTAAAATACCATCTTTAACTAGAGTATCGATATCCGCACTTCTTTTATAAGCTGGATTAATTTGAATTAGTGGATCGCGCCAGAGATGACCTCGATCTAATTCTTGTTTGACAAATTCGTCCACACGGCGATCGCGTATTTCTAAAAAACTCTCAATATAATTGCGATAATCCCCAATTACCTCATCTCTTAGCTTGAAAATATCTAAAGCCTTCTGTTCACCTCTCTTCTGAGGAGAACCGCTAGGGGTGAGGTCAATTCTCCTGTGTCGGTGGTCTAATAATTCGCTAAACTGTTGCGCTATAGTTTTGCTAAAGGTATCGGTGTCAAAAACCTCGGCTAGTTCGACAAAGTCCCAGTTATGGGGAATACCTGAAAAAAGCTGGCTTAATTGTTCTTCTGTGAGAGATTCAACATCACTACAATCAACTGCCATCATCCCTTGACCAATAAGTTGACTGTATTGAGCGATCGCATTAATATCTTGCTGAATTAAATCTTTTAGTTTAATAGTAGGTTTCATAATTATTAATCGATAAATTTACTAATATTGCCAATAAGGAGTTTTTAAAGAATCGAGAAAAGTAGAACGATGAGAAGCAGAACCACAGACCATTAAAAACCGCATGGCACGGGAACAACCAACATAGAGTAAACGGCGTTGTTGGTCTAAAATACGATCCACTTCATCAGGAGGAGTAGATTCATCAATAGCGGGTAAACATCCTTCTTCCAAACCCATTACCGCAACAAAAGGAAACTCCAATCCTTTAGCAGAGTAGAGAGTCATAACTTTGAGACAAGGGGAATCGAGTTTAATATTTTTACTGGCAAAAAACTTGGCTTTAACTCCCATATCCTTTAGCTGTCGAGCAATATCTTTTCCTAGCTGGCTACTGGGACACAAAATTGCCCCACCATGTAAGGGAAGACGAAACTGTTTGGCAGCAGCAACAAAAGCTTGATGTACTGCTACAAGTTGAGCTTTAATCTCGTCAGAGAGTAAAATTGTGGGTGGTTGACCAATATGAGGAGAAGGCTGTTGATGAATACAGTCTTTATCACCTGCTTCTGTCCCTTCTAAGATTTGGCTACAAGCTTGGACTATTTGTTGAGTATTACGATAATTACGCTTTAACACTAAAGTACGTCCAGCTACTTGCAAATCCTGATGAATTTGTTTCCAGCTAAAGCCTCTTTGATACAGAGATTGTGAAGCATCAGCCGTCAGATAAACTCCTTTGATATCAGGGACAAGATTGAGCAGAAAACGCAAGGCTACAGGAGATAAATCTTGTGCTTCATCTATAATTACCGCATGAAAGGGTTTATCGGATAGTTTACTTGCTGCTTCGTTGGCTTTTAGACGCAGTTGCGACCAGGTGAGATAATTTCCTTTACTCATCAAAGCGCACCAAGTTTGATATACAGCCCAAATTGCTTCTCTTTGTTTGGCTTTTAAAGCTACTCCTCGTCCTCTGCGCGATAGTTGCAGATATTCTTCGAGGGTGGAAATGTCCCAAGCTTCAATAACATCTTCAAATTCTTCGAGTAGATAAGGAATTCCCAGACGTTCTAAATATTGTCGATATACTTTTTCTTCAAAGATATTTTTTGCGGGAATTTTCGCTGTAGTCAGAGCAGTTTGGAGGAAATAATAACTCTTTTCTTCTTTAGCAAATTTAGGTTTGTAACGATGAGAGTCAACGTAGTATTGATAGGTAAGAGAATCAACGGTTGCTACTTTTACTCCCAACTCTGATGGAGGTTTACCCAGTAGTTGTTCTAATAGCTGTTCGGAATAATTAACTAAGGCTTTGGTGTAGGTAGTGAAAAGGATCGATGTATAACCAAGTTCCAGCAGTTTTTTTACTCGATACAAAGCCAGAGTAGATTTACCCGTACCAGCCCCACCTTTTACTAAGATAGCTCCGTTATTATTGCTGAAATCAATTAATTTTTCTTGTTCTGGGTCGAGTTTTAGTAAGAAGGCTTCAATTTCTCCTGCGACAAACCGTTCTAAATCTTCTGGTTTGGTTAGTTTGTATTCTGGTGATCGCTCAATTTCTGCTAAATTTCTGGGGAAGCAGTTATCGAGAATGCGACTAATGAGCCGATCTGGAATGGGTAAATCGAGGATATCATCAGAATGCTTTACCTTGAGTATTTTCTTCCAGTATTCTTCAGGAATTTGCCATTGTTGTAGAAGGGAAGAGCTGAATTTAAAAGGTAAGTCAGATTTAGTAGTGCTTTTACTCTTGTTATCTTCTGGTAATTCCTGCTTCTGGGATAAGACAGTTTTTTCTCGATTTTCCTTTTTTACAAGGGATGGGATAGGCTGAAAATCGGAGCTAGAAACCTTTGGGATGGGATTAGGAGTAGTAAATTCTGGTATTTCTAACTCGTAGGTGCGATCGTCTCTTTTACGAACACTGAGAAGTTTTACCCAACCGCTACCGAAGCTGTAAAACAGACGGTAATTACCAAGGCGAACCCGATAAATATTATTACCATAACCCTTAAGTTTTTTAGCATCTCCTTGAGCAGAGATCGGGTCTTGTTCCAGTATTTTAATTTTTTTCGTAACTTTTTTACTGATATTTTTAGGAATATTTAAAAGCTCATTAAGAAAAGTATCGGCAAAAGTAATTGTCCAAGTAGTCATAAAATTTTGATTAGAAAGAGTATTTGGTGAATATAGATAAACAGTGAAGGGAATTACTATCCAAACATCTTGTCCCAGGCTGCTAAAACTAATCTTTGGGTTCGATATTCACCATATTTTTTGATTTCATTGTTCTTTAAGACCCTAAAAGTTTCGCTAGGAAAATCTGCACCATAAACATCAGCAGGATCGAGAATGTAACGCAGTTCATCGCGGGTCAGTCCGTAAAGTTTGGCGTAATATGCGTCTAATTCTGCTCTTAATATTGCCCGTCTTTGTTCGTCCCAAATAAATAGTTCGCCGTCATAATCCATATCTTTAGCAAAGGGTTGCATATCCCAGGCAGTGTAAACTAATTCGAGAACGCGATAGCTGATGAATTTGATATCTTCTTCGGTGTAAGTTTCTGGGGGAATGATGGGGAGTTGTTTTACTATGAAAAAGTTCATGTGAGTACCGCCAACTTTATGACGAGCCACAAAATCAAACACTAAACTGTTTAAATTTCCCAATAAACAAGATGCTAAATTCGCTTTATTTATTCCCAAAGTCATCACAGGCGCATTATTTCCAACACCGACTTTAGGTAATAAACTAAAAATAGCTGTACGTTCATTAGTTGGATTAGTAATATCTCTAAAAGCTAATAACCAATCCTGATTCCACTTATCGCCTAATTTGTTTTCTACTTCTCGTTTATCTACCCAATAACGAGGTTGTGGTTTGAAGTTAGAATCGCTTTTCTCTTCATCAGTCAGATCGCGAGTATTACCATCTTCTGTATATGTCGCCCAACGATGGTCGAATTGATGAAACATCTTCGCTTCATATAAGGGTAAAACCTCACCCCCAGCCCCTCTCCTACCAGGAGAGGGGAGGAATAACCCACTATCATTGGACATATGAAACATAGCCATGAATGAAATACCCCAAGGGTTGCTATCTGTTCTTTCATTTTCTAAAACAGGTACACGCTGATAGATTTTCTTGGTCAACTCTGCATCGGTACGACTGCGAAATACGGGACAGGTTAAAGTATTGGGATTGATTAAAGCTATGTCTTGGGGAGATAGTTGGAAAACGCGATCACTACTTTCTATTTGTCTTGGTTGGGTTAAAAAGAATGAGAAATTAGCTTGCCTTATAGCTTGATTACTCATTCCCAAAAGAGAAAATTTCATGCGACTATCAACAGCAGCAAATAGTTTTTCTCGATTCTCAAAATCATAGAGACTGGCTAAGTTTTGTTTTTGAGTCAGATCGCCAAAGAAGTTTTTACAAGTATCATCGGTAGCAATACCTGTCGGAACAATTATGCCTACTCTTCCTGTAGGAGAAATGATATTTCTAGTAGTTTCGGCAAAAACGCTGTAAGTATTGATATCGCCTCTAGAAGTCAAAGGACAGCGATCTGATTCTCGCAAAAACTTACTAGTAGCATCAGCATCGTGTTTGGCTTCCTCAAATTCTTGTAATAACTCAGGATTAGTGGTTGCTAACTTATTGATTAACTTAGTTCTAGCTGCTTTATTTTTAGCATTAGCAATTTCACTATCTTTAGTGGCAAAAAACTCTTTTTCCTGTAACTTAATCCGTTCCCAAGGTGGATTCCCCAACACACAATCAAAACCGACCTCTCCCCCAGCCCCTCTCCTACTAAGAGAGGGGAGTTCATTCTTCCCTCCTTGTAGGGGGGATTGAGGGGGGTTGAAGACTTCAGGAAACTCTAACGCCCAATGAAAAAAACGCTTTTCTTTGGCTAACTTATTGGCAGCATCAACTATTTTTTGAGTTGTAGAATTACCCTGTAACAGTTGAAACAATGCCGAAGAAGTAGGCAATAGCTGTAATTTTTGTTCGGTTAAAGGAGTAAAAAAGGCTGCTGTCCACAGATTACAAGCCGATGTATCGCGCCACCAAGGATTATCAGGTGTTTCTTTTCTGGTATCTCGATATTGCTGTTGTTTCTGTTTAATATCCCCTGTTCTGTCTTCTGGTAATTGAGCGATCTTGCTTTGAGTTTGTCCGTAATGCGATCTTTGCTGTTCTATAGCATCATAGGGAATTGCTAATTGATTTGGATTCTTGCGCTGTTTCTTATTGTCTTTCTTGATCTGTGTTGTTAGTTTTTTGTCATCCCCAGTAACGGCTTTGTAGGCATTGTCGGGAATACCATCCTTGAGACAATCTAAATCCAATACCCCAACTAAAGAGTTACCGCATTTAATCCGATGATCTAAGAAACTTAAGGGTTTACCGCGATTGAATCCCTCGATCCACAACGCTACCTTACACAAATCTACCGCTAGGGGATTGAGATCGACTCCATAAATACAGTGCTGAATAACATCTCTGATAGCAATGCGAATTGGCTCGACTCCTGGTTGTGCTTCTCCTGTGCGTACCTTGGCTAATTCCTTCCCGATGCGTCTGGCTGCTGCGAGAAGGAAATGTCCCGAACCACAAGCTGGATCGCAGACAGTTAAACTTAGTAAGGCTGCTTCTTGTTCTGCTTTAGTTTCAGCCTCTTTTAATTTCTCCTCAATTACAGGTTCTAGAGCAGTTTTAATCAACTGTGCTACTAATTCAGGCGGAGTATAGTAAGAGCCAGTAGTTTTGCGCTCGCTACCTGTAACTAACTTAAACTCATAACTTCTCGCGTCGATCTTGGGCGCAAAATCAAGTAAAGACTCATATACAGAGCCTAGTTCCTCAACGTCCAAAGCTGCATAGTTAACCCTTCGTAGTTGACCTTTATTAGTGTAGAGAGACAGATTTTTAATTGCTCGCAGCAAGTCATAGTTATCAATGGCGCACTTTTCTAAAGTTTCTAATACCGAAGAACCAAATAAATCACCATTAAGAGGAGATAAGCCTAGTAACTCTCCGCGCCAATTTTCATCGAATAAACGGAAAGTCATTAACAACCCTTGCCACTTATCCTGAAAACCTTCTTGCCCGTACATGGGGCGTTCGGCTAAAGCTCTCAGGCGATCAATACTGTAATATTCGGTGTAAATTCTTGCTGCTTCTTCATCTTCGCCAATTAAGAGCATATTGCGGGATTCTGCTACCATCAAAAAAAGCAGACGATAGATTAAAAGCAATAACTGACGGTAATAATCCTTCTCACACAACTCTCCTTGAGCAACTTTATCCCTGAGAAATTGATTTTTTGGGTGTTGTAAAAAGCCCGTACCCAGTATTACTAAAGCTTTCTCTACCCCATCTCTCAGGCGATCGCGAACTCTACCCCCTTGCTGTAAGGTTTGCTGGTGATAGAACTCCAACAAGCACTTATCACAATCATCCATCCCCTCTGGCAAGCGGGTGCGATGAAACAAGCGATAAAATAAACCAAATTCTGCATAGTTTTCATTCTGGAGAATTTGCTCTAAATCGAACTCGATATAAGACAAACGAGTCATTAAAGAACAATCTCTCAATAACCGCCACTGTAAACCATTAGTGATGATGCCCCACAAATGCTCCGTACAGTTAAGATATTCCTGCATCAAGGCATGGGCTGATAATCTCGGTTTGCCCGATCTTTGTTCCAACTTCAGACGACTGCCAATAATATGTAGGGGTGGTTTATCTTCCCCTGGTTCGGCACGATAGGAAATAGCAAAAGTTTGTCCTTCCACTATCTCTGCTTTGGCTTGATACTTTGGCTCGTAACCCAGTAATTTCAAGAGACGAACCGCCCAAATTTCTCTAGTGGTAGAAGTAGCTGTATCGGTTTTATCAGAAGCTCTTTTAACTTGAAACTCCGTCCAATAGGCTTTAGCATAACCCCAAGCGATCGCGATTTCATCTTCTAATTTTTGGCTTTTTTCTAATTTAAAATCGGGAGAAGTTTGACCTTTAAAGTCGCCAGAAATAAGTTCTGTAGTTAGGTCAAAACCAATCAAATTACCTTCTATCTGATATGCTGTAGCAGTATTCATAATCTTTAAAACTTGTTACTTATTATTTTCTAGAGAGGCTGCAACCAATAAACCCCTAAAATATCCATCGGTAACTGGGGTTTAACTTTTACCGCTCCTTCTTTGGTGATGGCTCTTACTCGCTGATAGGATTCCTGTAAGACTTCCGCCCTGGATGATGCGATATATTTTAATTCTCCTTGCAAATCTGGTAAGCTAGAAACAACTCTTTCCATCCTGTTTTGCATTATCTTCAGAGGATAATCATCTAATGGCTCTACTTTTTGCCAGATAGCGATCGCTTGAGCTTCTGATAGCCATTGAGGATTGCTTGGAGAACCAGTAAAAGCCCTAATTAAGCATTCTTCAGCTAACAAATCTTGATTTCTAGGACTCGATAACAAATGGCGTAAGCGAAGCAGTAAAATTGTGATTGGCTTATCTACTGCATCCGTAACGGTAAAACCACATCTGGAAGCTATGGGAGAATCGCTGTTAGTTAGAGCTTGTTCTAATAAATATCTCGCCAATCCTTCGACAATGGGATGATTGCGCCCGATATATTCCACTCCTTCGAGTGCGGGGGAATCAAAAGTAATCAGACGAGATTCTGAACCAAGAATAAACTTAAACTTTTGCGGAATACTAGATAATAACCAGCCTTGTTTTTTCTTGACTAGGGGACAATTTAATCTAGCGCAAGCATCTAGGACAAACTCTTTTACATCATCTTGACTACCTAATATGCGATCGCTTTCCTCTAATTCCTGCTTAATTTCTTCTGGTTTAATGGCTTTTTGAGCGAAGCGAGTACGGTTTTGTTTCTCCCTTTCTACTGCCCTATCCCAACTCTGGTGTACTTCCACAATAGGAGCATCATTAACAACCAAATCTAAGGTTAATTGCTCTACTTCGGGGGGAAATAAAGATAATTGTTTGACTTCCGTTACTTTGTCAAACAGAGACTTAAATACGGCTTTTTGTACCGAATTACTCTCCATTGGGACAGGAACGCTAATACCCAAGGCGCGGTGAATTTTATTAGCTTTACGAATTAAAACATCTAATACCGCCCCGTCTATAGGATTATCTTGACCATAAAGAACAATACATTTAATCTTTGTAGCTGTTTGTCCATATCTATCTACCCTTCCTTCTCTTTGTTCGAGACGATTAGGATTCCAGGGTAGATCGTAGTGAATGACAGCAGAAAAATGTTCTTGTAAATTAACCCCCTCACTTAAACAATCCGTAGCCACCATGATTCTTTGAAGGTAATCTTTTAATTCTTGCAGTCGAATTTCTCTTTCGTCTTCCGACTGTTCCCCCGTAATAGCAATTACTCTAGTAGTATTATTTTGGCTCTTCCGATTTGGTCATGCCAAACTGTTAGAAACTAGTACTTAAAAGTCTTGCACAGCAAGACTTTTGGTTTTTAATAGTTTGATATTGTATATTTTTCTCCAAATCCCTTTAAAGGTAAGCCTTTTACCAAAATTTAGCATGGTGAGTTCGGTAGAGCCTATTTTTGCTGGTCTTAATCACAATTTATTTAACTCGTTCAATTCCACTAATGTGTCCTGCTTTTTCAATAACTCTTGAATATTGTAGTCTCCATTGAAGTGCATTAGAAATAGTTAAATATCCAATTAGAGGTGTATTTACTAATAATTCTTCAGCTATTCTTTCAGCTTGAAGTTGTTGAATGTTTAACTGAGTCGTCAAAATTATACTTTTTGATTTGTTCAGAATTTTAGCTAAATTATTAGTGAAAAATCAATTCGCCTCGCCGAGCATCTAGTGTAACCCGATGTCCCACTGGTAAGGCTGCATTTACACCATCATGACCAAAAGGTAAATCTGATACTATGGGAATATCTAAGTCTTTTAAGCGATCGCGTAATACTTCTCCTACTGTCCAACTCTTAGTTCCTGGATAGGGTTCACAACGACTAAAACGCCCTAAAACAATACCTTTAATCTGTTTTAAAACTCCCATTAATCGCCATTGAGTTAACATTCGATCTATGCGATAGGGATATTCTGTGACATCTTCTAAAGCTAAAATTACTCCTTTCATCTCAGGTTGTAAAGGAGTTCCCAGTAGGTGAGTTGCTACTGTTAGATTACCTGGTAGTAAAAATCCGTTCGCTGTTTTATCATTCCAGCCTATACCCTTTAATGTCGGGAGAGAATTACCAGCTAGATAGCTAAATAGTCTTTCTTGTGACCATTGTAGCTCGGTAGCTATGGTAGTTAAAACAGAAGCATGAATACTTCCAATTCCTACTGTTGCTAAACTCCACAATAAATTAGTCACATCGGAAAAGCCTATTACCCATTTGGGAGTAACTTCTTGATTCCAAGTCCAATCTTCCAGAAGTCTTGCCGAGCCATATCCGCCCCTAATACACAATATTGCTTTACATTCAGGGTTATTCCAAGCCAAAGCTAAAGCTTTTCTGCGTTGAGTATCTGTTCCAGCCAAATAACCTTCCTGACTGTCCCAATGTTCTCCTAATTCCACTCGATACCCTTGGGATCGCCATACTTTAATCCCCTCTTGTAGTGCATCAGTTCTTTTTAATGCCCCACTAGGAGCGATCGCAATTGCTAAATCTCCAGGTTGTAAATAGGGGGGTAATATCATTTCCCTTTAAGTTTGCTATATATGATTGACGGGGAGACTGGGAGACTGGGAGACTGGGAGATGGGGAGATTAGTAGGCAGCATATTTAGAGTGATTTGATATAATTTGGCGAACATAGATCAATTAATTAATTATTTAAAGCTTATATTGACGAATTAGTGGTTTATCGGAAACACTATTAGAGAAATTAGCATCTAATCCAAGAGCGATCGTTAAGGGAGCTAGAAGATAAATGATAAGCGATAAATGTTTTAATCCGCGACTCTTACTCAAAACATTATTAAATCAAAATAACTGGTTTCTATCTTTGTTCTTATGGTTATTACTGATTCTACCCAGTCAAGCGATCGATCTTAGAGTAGCAATCAAGAAGAACGTGGAGCATATTAAAGTAGGTAGCTCTACTGGCGCAATAGTTAAAGATGGTAGAGGAAAGAAACTTGGAGAAATAAGACCGATGACTGCTATAGGGGTTAAAATGGGCAGTAATCAGCTAATTTTAGACCGTCTTAAGGCAGGAGAATTAATGATCGAGCCTAGTGGTGATGGTTATGTCTGGATTGGCGATCGCTGGTATCGAGGCACAACCCGTTTAGTGCGCCAAGGTAATAAAATTACTGCCATTAATCAAGTAGATTTAGAAAAATATTTATACAGTGTAGTAGGGGCGGAAGCAGTTGCTAGTTGGCCCATCGAAGCTCTCAAAGCTCAAGCAGTTGCAGCCCGTTCCTATGCCTTATATAAAAGAAAAACTCAAACTAATAATCTTTATGATGTAGATACTACTATTGGGACTCAAGTATATAAAGGTTTAGACACAGAGTATCTTACTACCCATGAAGCTGTAAATAGCACCGCAGGGCAAATTATGACCTACAAC
>JAAUYH010071953.1_pt1 | contig 12287 bp, 3 predicted proteins | sample 7278061 | NCBI WGS metagenome assembly JAAUYH01 (sample SAMN14350203, study PRJNA611818) | marine sediment metagenome | isolation source: surface marine sediment (0.6m) | place: French Polynesia: Moorea | collected 2018-08
TGAAGCAGCATGGCAAATTGCTCAAGCTGGAATACCAGTAATTTTCTATGAAATGCGTCCCAATCGCTTCAGTGGAGCACATCATAGCGAATATCTTGCAGAATTAGTATGCAGCAATTCCTTCGGAGCCATGGCTAGCGATCGCGCCGCAGGTTTATTACATGAAGAGTTACGTCAACTTGGTTCGATTGTCATTGCTAAAGCTGACGAGCATCAGGTTCCAGCAGGTGGAGCCTTGGCTGTAGATCGGGGTGTATTTAGCCAAGATTTAACTTCGACTTTGGCTAATCATCCTTTAATTGATCTCCGTCGTGAGGAATTACGCTCTATCCCTGATGGAATTGTTGTTTTAGCTACTGGTCCCTTAACTAGTCCCGACCTAGCTGCAGACTTGCACCGTTTTACGGGAATGGAATATCTCAGTTTCTTTGATGCAGCAAGTCCAATTATTGTTGGGGAATCAATTAATCATGATATTGCTTTTATGGCATCCCGTTATGATAAAGGTGAAGCAGCATATTTAAACTGCCCCATGAATAAGGAGCAGTACCTGAAATTTTGGCAAGAATTACGTACCGCCGAGCAAGTAGAATTAAAAGACTTCGAGCGGGAAAACGCCAAGTTTTTTGAAGCTTGTCTACCTATTGAAGAACAGGCGCTGCGGGGTGAAGATACAATGCGCTATGGACCTTTAAAACCCGTAGGTTTAACACCTCCCTCTCCTACTGGCTGGGGTTCTAGCGAAAATCCTCCTATCCCTACAAGTGATGGTGAAGTCAAAAAAGAACGTCCCTATGCTGTAGTGCAGCTGCGACAGGAAGACAAAGCCGGAAAACTGTGGAATATGGTAGGATTTCAAACTAACTTGCGTTGGGGTGAACAAAAACGCGTCTTCCGAATGATTCCTGGCTTGGAAAATGCCGAATTTGTCCGTTTGGGGGTAATGCATCGTAACACGTTTATTAATGCACCCCAACTAATGCTGACAACACTCCAATTTAAACAACGTCCCACGTTACTAGCTGCAGGACAGTTAATTGGTACAGAAGGTTATACCGCAGCATCTGCAGGTGGTTGGTTAGCAGGTACCAATGCTGCAAGAATTGCTTTAGGTAAAGAAGCTTTGAGCCTTCCCAACACAACCATGATGGGAGCATTATTTGAATTTATCAGTTCAGCTTCTCCCAAACATTTCCAACCAATGCCACCAAACTTTGGTATCATTCCAGACTTAGGTAAAAAAATCAAAAACAAACGAGAACGTTATGGGAAATATCGCGATCGCTCCTTAGCGGAGTTAGCAGCTTGGAAGTTGACAGTTTAATTTTTTTGCATAAGTAAGTAGGGAGTAGGGTGCGTTAGGCGCAAGAGCAGGTAATTATTCGTGCAAAATATGAAAAAGCGCCATAACGCACCTTTTTGAGGATTTATTTACTACGTTTTATTATTTACTTGGGTATTCTTATCATTAATTTTATATAAATTTCATTTGAGATTTATTTTGAAGCCCTATATTTCTGCTAAAAATAGCTAATAGTATTATTTTTATTTTTATAGAAACTGCACAAATAAAGAAAATAGCGTAAATATAGCGGTTTTCGGTTGAGTGTAGTACACCTCGTAGAGACGTAAAATTTTACGTCTCTACATTTGGGAATTAGAAAATGTATTTGATTCAAATGAAAACCGCTATATTTTCTTTATTTTGTTACTTTAGGATCCAGTAACTTATCGGAACAATTGTAATCTTGACGGTAATTATTGCCTGCAAAAATTTAGTTTTTTGTCAAGTATTGCATTAGTTATAAAATTTATTTTTTATTTCTGTTCCCTATTGTCTGTTCCGTAAAACTCAAAAGGCTAGAAACTCACATAATTGAGAAAAATCATAATGTGAGAGCCAATTCTAGTTGCGGAATACTCTGCAAACCGACAAAGGAAGTGTAGGGGGCTACTTTCCTCATAATCCTTACCGCAACAGTATTAATTTACTGTTCAAGTAAGCTTTACTTATCTCTGCTCAAATAAAATTCCACAGTCCAATTTCCTGATGAATCGTTTTCTTGATTCATTATTAATTAATTTTTTAAGCTCTAGATGAGGAGATTTTCATGACATCCTTAAACTTAAGTAAAGTCGATTTTTCCAATAAGGCTGATAAAGTCTACTCAAATAGAGGAATTTTCAACCCCTGGTATTCTCATGTCAGTACATTGAAGGGTGCAGATGAAATTATTGGTAATAAATATATAGATAGTGATTTTGGTCTAGGAGTTTTTGCTGGGGTCGGAACCAGAAACATCGGCGCGGTCGCTTCTGCAGAGCTTAGCCGTAAAGCAAGTATTTATGCTAATGGAATTGATAATCAAGGGAGTATTTCTACAAATAAAGGACGGGACATTGTCAGAGGTAATGCAACTGCAAAAATTGCAGCAACCATACAAACAGTCTCTCAAGCTATTGCTTATGCGGATTTTTTAGATGCAAATGCAATAGCTAAAACCTTTGCATCTATTGATATAAATGCGGTTGCTAATGGTATTAATAATTCCGGCGAAATTCGCACTGGTAGGGGTAGTGACACCCTTGATGGAACAATTACAGGTTCTGTCGCAGCAGTTGCTACAGCGAGTGCAGACGCTAGAGCTATCGTTCAAGCTATTGCTCAAGCCCCTATGTCTGATAGTCTTACAGCTTTTGCTGGAGCAATAGCCAAAAGTTTAGCCAACGCAACCATCACTGCAACAGGTATTAGAAATGTTGGCGGTCAAATTATCACTGCAAAGGGTGCAGATGTTATAAGTGCTATTGCAACTTCTGATTCTGCAACTTATACAAATACTTCTACTTATAGTATTACTAATGCAGCGACCCCAGAAACCAAAGCTTTAGCCGAAGCTGTTGCTGAAGCTAGCGCTACTGCTCAAGATAAGGCGATCGCAATTGATAATACTCAAGGATATATTAATCTTGGAATGGGAAACGATGGGATTAAAGTAACTGCTGAGGCTGTTACCGAGGCGATCGCCATCGACAATACTAGAGGCTATATTACTCTTGGTAAAGGACGCGACGCTATAAAAGCGAATGCTACTGCTTTGAGAGAGGCGATCGCAGTTGATAATAATCAAGGGTATATTAGCTTTGGTAAAGGACGCGATACTATCGAAGTCATTGCTGATGCTTCAGAACAAGCGATCGCGATTGATAATCATCGAGGAAGGATAGAAACAGGTAAAGGGTCTGATATTGTTAAAGCTTATGCAACCGGAAGTGATTCCTACGGTATTTTTGGTGGAACCATTAACATGGGAGATGGTAGAGATGAATTAACTGCTTCCAGCTTTGGTGGTGGTGTCAAGATTAAAATGGGTAACGGTAAAGATTTTATTGAAGGTTTTGGTGAAGCTAAAGTCAATGGTGGTAGAGGTTTTGATACACTCAGCCTTGGTTCCTATGAAATCGATGATTTTAATATCAGTTTAGGTGCGAATAATAATAAGGTCATTTTTGAGTTAGATGACACTATTATGACTGCAACTAAATTTGAGCAATTTAATTTTGATAATGGAAGTTTAAGTTTGAGCTATGACGATTTAGTTGCTAGTTTATAAGAGAGTTTGAGGTCTTAATTTTTAAGGAGTACCTACCAAATAACGTCTGAGTAAAAATTTCTGATTTCTCGATCTGCTGTGATAATTGGAGCTTGATTACTTTTTGCTAAAGCTACAACCACTCGATCAGCTGGATCTCGATGTTCCCATTCTAATTTGACGCTATCTAACCACATATCTTCATTAACGGGAACAATACTGACAACACTGGATTTTTTCAGGGAAGTGACGTAATCGTTAAGATCGACTCCCAAATCTAGTTTTTTATTTTTGATTTTGATGGCGATTTCCCAGATACTAATGGATGGAACTAGACCATTTTCTTCTTTTTCCATCCGATTACATACACGTAAAGCAGTTTGAGAAAGTTTATCCGGATCCAAACTCCACCAAATTAAAGCACAGGTATCAAGAACTATTTTCACAGTTCGCCCCATTCTTCTGTTGTGGGAGTTGTTAAATCTTCGAAGTACTTTACTTTTCCACGCATTTGTCCAAATAACTGTTCTGTTGACGGTGAATTTCCATATTTAGAAATCTTCACCACTGGTCTTCCCCGATCAGTTACTATAATTTCTTCTCCTTCTGACTCTACAAGACGCAAGAATTCTAATAGTTTGCTTTTAAGTTTGCTTTTGGAGATACTTTTCATTCTAACTATGGTCATGACTATGGTCATATATTAAAGATATCACACATCCCAAAACATTGTTTGGGATGGGAATTTGGTTTGATTTTGTGCCCTCTGGGCATAAAAAATTGAATATTTGTAGGGTGTATTAGCGACAGCGTAACGCACCGAAGTTCTTATCAATTAATCTTAGGGCGGTGCGGCGTGGCGATAAAAGTAACCTCAATAAAAACATTTTTCTTGCACGCTTAACATATTATACGTATTTTTTAAGCGCAAAGCGTGGGCTTATGTCAATAAAAATCAAATATGATTCCCATAGCAATTAGTATTAAATAAATCACATCAAAAAATATTTAATTATCTTGAAATATAAAAGCTTCAACATAAACATCTGATAAATTTTAGTTCCAAAATTTAAATAAAATACATCATAAAATTTACCAAAATAGTTTGTTCTCAATGCCTTAATATTACAAATATATGCAACTTAAAATATTGTTTCAGTTTGTATTTATTTTTGTGAAAGGTCTGATATATAAAAATAATTAAACTAAACTTAACTAAAAAATATTTGTTTGTTAACCATGATTTTTTAGTATTTTAATGAAAGACTAAAAATATAAACAGCCAAAAATTAAATTTATAAAGCTTATAAAAATCAAAATTATCTATTAATATATTTTAATTACCAAGAAATTGATTATGATTTTTTGGTAATTTTAGGCATTATTTAGATTAATTTGAAGATTGTCAACAGTTAATTTAAAAGCCTGTTTATATGCACTTTCATTAGTTATTAGTTAGTTTGAGTTGGAGTTTTTGTTTAACTACAAAATATAAATATGATGGCAAAATATTTTAATCTCTAAATATCTGAAAAATGGTATTAAGAAGAAAGCAATAAAGCTATGAAAATCTACATAAAAACTATTTTAGCTACTAAAAAATATATATTGAAATTCTATTTCATCAATATGGGTAGCTCAGATATTTTTGCATCTTTATGAGATAACTATTAACTAGGAGAGCATTTTTAGTGGCTACTGTATTTATTAATGAGTTTCACTACGATAACTCTGGTACTGATAGTAATGAATTTATTGAGGTTGCTGGTCCTGCTGATATTGACCTCAGGGGTTGGTCAATCGTTCTCTACAATGGAAATAACGGAGCACCCTATCGCACTATTAGTTTAAGTGGGACAATTCCCGACCTAGATAATGGTTTTGGTACGATTGCTGTCGATCTACCTACCAATGGGATTCAAAATGGCTCTCCTGATGGTATTGCTTTGGTAGATAATGGCAATAGTTTAATCCAATTTCTCAGCTACGAAGGAAGTTTTACTGCTGTTGGTGGTCCCGCAGATGGAATAACTAGTACTGATATTGGAGTTTCTCAGTCGGGTGCGACTCCTGTAAATAGTTCTTTACAATTACAAGGTACGGGTAAAGAAGATTCGGATTTTAATTGGGTTGCGGTTGATGGTAGCAATACCAAGGGAAGTATCAACACATCACAGACTTTTTCTGATTCTGTCGGAAGTTCGATTACTAAAATCTACGAAATTCAAGGTGAAGGTCACACTTCGCCATTTTTAAGTCAGTCTGTAACTACTACTGGTATCGTTACTGCAGTAGATAGTAATGGTTTTTATCTCCAAGACCCTACAGGGGATGATAACCTTGGAACCTCTGACGCTATTTTTGTTTTCACTGGTTCTGCTCCTGGAGTTAAGGTTGGTGATGATGTAGAGGTTAGCGGGACGGTTAGCGAATTTACTCCTGGTAGTGCTAGTAGTGGTAATCTCTCCACGACTCAAATTAGTGGAAGTCCTAGTATTACTGTAAAGTCGAGCGGAAATACTCTTCCCGCAGCAACCATAATTGGGAGTGGTGGTAGGGTACCTCCCAACAAAAATATTGATGATGATGCTTTTGCAAGTTTTGACCCGGATACCGATGGGATAGATTTCTTCGAGTCCTTGGAGGGAATGCGGGTAACTGCAAAAGATGCAGTAGCGATCGCACCGACAAATCGTTTTGGTGAGATTTTTACTGTTGTAGATAATGGTGAAAATGCAACAGGAATTAGTGATTCCTTTCAGGATAGCTCCGCTTTACGCGGTACCCTGAATATTAGTCCTGATGACTTTAACCCTGAAAAAGTCCAAATCGATGCTGATTCTGATATCCTTCCCGGTTTTGAGTTTCCCGAGGTAAATACAGGTGCAAAATTAGGGGATGTGACAGGGGTTGTTTCCTATGGTTTTGGAAATTTTGAGATTAATCCTACTGAAGCTTTTAGCGTTACTCCTTCCGAACTTCAACCAGATGTTACTAGCTTGAAGGGTGATACAGATAAACTTACGGTAGCTAGTTACAATGTTCTCAATTTAGATTCTAACGATGGAGATGGAGATACGGATGTTGCTAACGGTCGGTTTGATGCGATCGCTAAGCAAATCATTAATAATTTGAATTCTCCGGATATTATTGGTTTGCAGGAAGTCCAGGATAATAATGGTTCGGATGATGCAGGGATAACAGCTGCTGATGAAACTTTACAAAAGTTAGTTGATGCGATTGCTGCAAATGGTGGTCCCCAATATAGCTTTATTGATAATACTTTTATCGGTAATGATACTAGTGGAGGTCAACCTGTTGGTAATATTCGTACGGCGTTTCTATATAATAGCGACCGGGTTAGTTTAAATGAAGGTTCAGTTGAATCGATTCAAAATGCTGACCAACAAACTAATCCTGAAAATCCCTTTTTTGATAGCCGTTTACCATTAGTTGCTAAATTTACCTTTAATGGTGAGGAAGTTACTGTAGTTAATAATCACTTTTCCTCCAAGGGTGGTAGCAGTCCCATTTTAGGTGTGGAGCAACCCTTTGAAGCACGTCAAGAAGATGTAACTGTTAATGGTAGTTTGGATGAGCGTCAAGACCAAGCTCAAGCGGTTAAGGGTTATGTTGATGGTATTTTAGCTGCAGATCCTGAGGCTAAAGTAGTTGTATTGGGTGACTTAAACGAATTTGAGTTTGTCTCTCCGGTAGAAACTTTGGCGCAGAGTTTGACCAATTTAACGGAAACTCTACCAGAGGATGAACGTTACAGTTTTATTTTCCAAGGTAATTCACAATCTTTGGATCATATTTTAGTTAGTAATAACTTAGCGGATACAGCAAAGTTTGATGTGGTACATGTCAACTCTGAGTTTGCTGAAACCGATGCAAGAGCAAGCGACCACGATCCATTAGTTGCGAGTTTATCAATTCATAAAAAGAACTCAAATATGGATTCTCAGCAAATCGAACTTAGTAAAATTAGTACGTTTACTAGTGAAGATGGTGCAGAAATTGTCGCTCACGATCCAACGACTCAGCGCTTATTTATTACCACTGGTGACACCATTGAAATCATTGATATTAGCGACCCCACAAATCCTACTAAGGTAAGGGATATTGATATCACTGCGATCGGTGGTGGTGCTAATAGCGTTGCAGTTAAGAATGGTATCGTTGCTGTAGCTGTTGAAGCTGAGACTAAGCAAGATAAGGGTAAAGTTGCTTTCTACAATACCGAGGGTGAATTTCAGGGTTCTGTAACCGTGGGTGCGCTTCCCGATATGCTGACTTTTACCCCCGATGGAAACAAAATAATTGTAGCCAATGAAGGGGAACCCAATGATGACTATACTGTGGATCCGGAAGGTTCCATTAGTATTGTTGATATTTCCAATGGTGTTGCTAGTGCAACTGTAAAAACAGCTTCTTTCAATGGTTTTGACGACCAAAAGCAAGCTTTAATTAATAAGGGAGTACGGATATTTGGTCCCGATGCAACTGTTTCTGAAGATTTAGAACCAGAATACATTGCAGTTTCTCCCGATGGTGCGACAGCAATTGTCACCCTACAGGAAAATAATGCTGTTACAGTTGTAGATATTGAAACTGCGATTGTACAAGATGTTTTAGCATTGGGTGTTAAAGACTACAGCAAAGGTCAACCAACGGTAACTAACTATGAAGTTCAAGGTTTGGGAGCGATCGCTAATGGTGATGGTGTACCTCTCAAAACTCCTTCCGGTCAAACTATTGATTTGGGGGGTCTGTCTGGTTTGTACTATGCGGGTCAGGATGGTGACAAAATTAAGTTTGTAACTGTTCCCGATCGCGGTCCTAACCCTGATATATTTACAGAAGATAAAAACGGTGATGGTACGGCTGATACTGTTCGTCCCTTAGCTTTACCCGATTATCAAGCCCGAATTGTTGAAATAGAACTGGATACATCAACAGGGGTTGCTAGCGTTACCAATGAGATTTTTCTCACCCGCAATGATAATGGTGTAAGTAAACCCATCACAGGTGCTCCCAACTTTGTTTTTGATACTGAAGGAAACCAAGTTGATGAATTCCCTGTAGATGCTGCTGGTAATCCGGTAGAGTTAGATCCCTTTGGTGGGGATATGGAAGGTATTGTTATCGATCCAGATGGGAATTACTGGACGGTTGACGAATATCGTCCTGCAATTTACCAGTTTGATAGCGATGGGGTGCTTTTAAATCGTTTTATTCCCGAAGGTACAGCAGCATCAGCAGGTCAATCGGAGGGTACTTATGGAACGGAAACATTACCGGAAGAATATGCTAATCGTCGTCGCAATCGTGGTTTTGAAGCCGTAGCTCTGGATACCGATGAGGGAATTCTCTACTCATTTATCCAAACTCCTTTAGCAAATCCAGACCGGGATGCTTCCGATAATTCCGACGTGATTCGGATCTTGGGGATTAATCCTGTAACTGGCGAACCTGTTTCCGAATATGTCTATTTACTGGAAGATTCAGCAGTACGTTCTGGAGGACGGGTTGATAAAATTGGCGACGCAACTTATGTTGGTGACGGTAAATTCCAAGTTATCGAGCGGGATTCAGCAGTTGGTGCAAATGCGAAGAAGTTTATCTTTGAAATTGACCTCAAAGGTGCAACCAATGTTCTCGATACCACTTCCCTGTTACCTGGAAAAACTCTAGAACAGCACACAGCAGATGAATTAGTCACCCAAGGTATTAACCCCGTTCACAAAACTAAAATTACAAACTTACCTTCCATTGGTTATGATGCCGGTGATAAGCCCGAAGGTTTAGCATTATTACCGGATGGTCGCTTAGCTGTAATTAACGATAATGACTTTGGACTGTTAGATGAAACCATTCCCCAAGATGGTTCGGGAAAAGTTGTACTCAATCCCAATCCTACCAAAACAATATTGGGATTAATTGAATTCCCGGAAGGTAATAAACTGGATGCTAGTAATGAAGATGGTGGGATAAACCTCCAGAATCACCCAGTTTTTGGATTGTATCAGCCCGATGCGATCGATAGTTTTGTTGCTGATGGTAGGACCTATTACATCACTGCAAATGAAGGTGATGCTCGTATCCGTCCCGATGGCGATATTGAAGATAGTCAAGGTAATGTTTTAATCGAAGAAGGTGACATCTTTAATGAAGAACAACGGATAGGTAAAGCAACTTTAGATCCTGATGTCTTCCCCAATGCTGAAGAACTACAAAAAGATGAAAACCTCGGTCGCTTAAAAATTACTAACACCTTGGGTGACTTGGACGGCGATGGCGATTTCGATCAATTATTTAGTTATGGTGGTCGTTCCTTCTCCGTTTGGGATGAATTTGGTAACTTGGTATTTGATAGCGGTGACCAAATAGCGAAAATTACTGCGGAACAAACCCCAGAACTCTTCAATGCTAATGATGGAGATCCAGCCGAATTCGATCAACGTTCCGACGATAAGGGTGCTGAACCCGAATCCGTAACCGTTGGTAAGATTAACGGTAAACCTTATGGTTTCATTGGGTTAGAACGTGCTGGAGGTGGAGTACTAGTTTATGACCTCAGCAATCCCACCGCACCTGAATTTGTTCAATATATTCGCACCGAAGGTGACATTGCTCCTGAAGGGTTAAAGTTTATTCCTGCTTCCGAAAGTCCTAATGGTAATCCGGTGTTGGTGGTTGCAAATGAAGAAAGCAAAACCACTACCCTTTATGATATTGAAGTTAATGATACTCAAGCTTCTAACTACACCCTGCAACTTCTCCATGCTGCAGATCAAGAAGCAGGAATTCCCGCACTTGAGGACGCACCTAACTTTTCAGCAGTTCTCAACGCTTTGAAAAACGAAGATGCAAACCAAGATGGAAATCCAGATTATGAAAATACCCTGCTCCTATCTTCCGGTGATGCTTATATTCCCGGTATTTTCCTAGATGCGAGTGCTGACCCTGAATTAGCTCCTTTATTGGGTAAAGAAGGTAGAGGTCGCTCCGACATCATTATTCAAAACGAACTGGGATTTGAAGCAATAGCTTTAGGGAACCACGAATTCGATTTAGGTACTGAGTTTGTAGCTTCCGTAGTTGCTCCCGATGGTGAATATCCCGGTGCAAATTTCCCCTATCTCAGTTCCAACTTAGACTTTAGTAACGATGAAAACCTCAAAGATTTAGTTACTGAAGACGGACAAGAAGCTAGTACTATTCCCAGTAAACTGGCTAAAAGTGCGATCGTTACAATTAACGGGGAAAAAATCGGGGTTGTCGGTGCAACGACGCCAAATTTAGCTAATATCTCCTCCACCGGTGATGTAGTAATTTCCCCCGAGAATCCCGATGATATTGCAGCTTTAGCAGCTGAAATTCAAACATCAGTTGATGCATTACTTGCAGATAATCCAGACCTTAATAAAGTAGTCTTGGTATCTCACATGCAGCAAATAGCTATCGAGGAAAAATTGGCTGGTTTGCTCAGAAATGTCGATATTATTATGGCTGGTGGGTCTAATACCCTGTTAGCGGATGAAACCGATCGCTTGCGGGATGGAGATGAAAATGAAGGTGTTTATCCCATTCTAAAAACCGATGCTGATGGTAAACCAGTTGCGCTAATCAATACCGATGGAAACTATAAGTATGTTGGTCGCTTGGTTGTGGACTTCGACAGTGACGGTAATATTATTCCTGAAAGTATTGACCCCAATGTTAGCGGTGCTTACGCGACAGACGCAGCAGGTGTTGCAGCAGTAAATGGTAATCCCGACCCAGAAATCGTCGAAATTACCAACGCTTTACGGGATGTCATCACCGACTTAGAAAGTAACTTCTTTGGAATCACCGATACATTTCTCAACGGTACCAGAGGTGACGTGCGCACCCAGGAAACCAACCTCGGTAACTTAACTGCTGATGCAAATCTCGCGATCGCCAAACAAACCGACCCCGAAGTAGTAATTTCCATTAAAAACGGCGGTGGAATTCGCGATAACATCGGTAGAGTATTTACACCTCCCGGTGCAACTGAATCTGAATTCTTACCACCAGCAGCAAACGAATTAGCCGGTAAACCAGAAGGTGGAATTTCTCAAGTTGACATCCAAAATGCTCTGAGATTCAACAACGGTCTGACTCTAGTAACCGTAACCGCTCAAGAATTACTTGATATTATCGAGCATGGAGTATCAGCAAGTGAAGATGGTGCGACACCCGGACGTTTTCCTCAAGTAAGCGGTTTACAATTCAGCTTTGACGATGACTCACCAGTTGGTGATAGGGTAGAATCCCTCGCAATTGTGGATGAAAATGGCGAAGTTACAGATGTCATAGCTCGGGATGGAGAACTACAAGGTGATGCTAATCGTACCTTCCGGGTTGTAACCTTAAATTTCCTTGCTGAGGGTGGTGATGGTTATTCCTTCCCTGACCGCGATGTGGTGCAGTTAACCCAAGCAGAAGATGCTCCTCGTAGCGGTGAAGCAACCTTTGCACCCGATGGTTCCGAACAAGATGCTTTAGCTGAATTCTTAGAAGCAAACTTCTCCCAAGAAAACCCTTTTACTACAGAAGATGTTGCACCTGCGGAAGATACCCGGATTCAAAACCTTGATTTCCGTCAAGATACCGTATTAGATGGAGCAACTAATGGAGGTAATGGAAACGGTGGAGAACCTCAAA
>JAAUYH010106428.1_pt1 | contig 12281 bp, 4 predicted proteins | sample 7278061 | NCBI WGS metagenome assembly JAAUYH01 (sample SAMN14350203, study PRJNA611818) | marine sediment metagenome | isolation source: surface marine sediment (0.6m) | place: French Polynesia: Moorea | collected 2018-08
AGACTGGGAAATTTCCCAGTCTTTTCAAAAATTTTTTGTTGTTGGAAAATATAGCGATTTTTGTTATATAATTAAAATCGATTAAAAAAAGGCTCGGTAGCTCAGTCGGTTAGAGCAGGGGACTCATAAGCCTCGTGCCGCGTGTTCAAATCACGCTCGAGCCATTTCTAAAAATTTCGGTAACTCCATGTTGTACTGTACGCGTACATTAATAAGTTATTTGTCATCGGTCACAAATTAGTGTCGTCTTAACAAATTAATTTTGAAAATACCGAATCGATCTATTCGATTAATTAACATGGAATGAAAAGTTTAATTTTGATTTCGATCGAGCCAATCTAAATTAAATATACTCGCGTACATCTGATTAAAAACTTTGAGAAGATCCCCTTGACAACAGACTAATCCAGATAGAATTAACTCTGTTTTTAGGTGACGATCGCGTAGATATATTTGTTGTTTCTCGAGAATTTCTCGGTAAATTGCTAATAAATTAGATTTATTAGGACTGTTAAGAACATTTTGTTCGATTACTTGTAAATGTGCCGGATTATCTCGAGCTTTCCAATTAGTAATTATTTCTTCCCTAACCAATTTGGCGATCGCAAGAGCTTCAGTTCCAGCAGTGATATTTTGGCGAGATTGTTTGATTAGGTAACAGATTTTTTGAGTTAAAAAAGGTTGTCCTCCAGTCCAGGCTAGAATTTCTTGCAATACGGTTTTACTGTCGTCGCAGAGATCGCTCAATCCTCGAGCTAAAGGCTGAATTTCGTCAATTTTAAACCCTTCTAAAGTAATTTCACTGCCAATATTAAAAGGAGTCGATCGCAGGTCATTAATTAAAGTAGAGGGATTGGCTGCACCGAGTAAAACAAAAGTAAGACGATTTAAGTCCGGGTTTTGAGGACGATTGTCGTATAAAAAGCGAATCAGTGCTAAAAAATCGTTGGTATCGAAAGATAAACGTTTTATACTGTCAAGTTCGTCAATAAAAATAACTATTTTACTGTCGATAGTTTTTAAGACTATTTCACAAATAAATTCTTTAAATTTACCGATCGGCGAGATCGGATTAAAACTCTTCCACCAACTAGCAAAATTCTTGACACTATCGAATTGAGCAATACCAAGAGATTGAGATAGGCTCAGAACCAAACTAGCGTACCATTGTTCTGGATTTAAATTACTGCTGCCAATTCCAGTTAAATCGATCGCACCACAACGATAAGTTTTTGATGCCAATTGACTCATAATTTTGTTACGCAAGCTCGATTTGCCCATTTGACGGGCGTTAAAGATGTAGCAATATTGAGATTGTAAAATTGCTTGGTAAAGTTGGCGATCGGCTTTGCGAACGACGTAGCTAGCAGCATTGGCTGCTAAACCGCCCCCAAATTGGTAAGAATAGGATAGATCTTCGCCGACTTGTTGTAAAAGAAGGTTTTCTTCTTCGAGTCTTTTGCGATCGCTAATATCTTGAAAGGCTGAAATGGTATATTCGACTTTTCCTGCTTGATTAACGATCGGACTCGTCCAAATATCGAGAGGAATTATCTCTCCATCTCGATCTGGGGAACGAATTTCCATGTCGGGGGTGTAACTGCTTTCACCTCTCAAAGCTTTGCGAATCGGGCTTTTTTCTCGGGGATAGAGGCGATCGCTCCCAGCTAGATAAGTATTGTAACTTTCTGCAAGGCGATCGAGACTGAGGGCATCATCTACTTCTTGACCGATCAGTTGTTTGGCAATTTGATTGAGATAATAAGGTTTTCCTTCGCCAGTAGTAATAAATACTCCCACTGGTAAGGCTTCTAAAAATTGAGTTAATTGCTGCTCGCTTTGACGCAATGCTTGCTCTGCTTTAATGCGCTCTTCATAAAGTTGAGCATTTTGAATTGAGATAGCAGCTTGAGCAGCAAGTATTTTTAAAAATTCAACTCTATCCGGCGTGAATACCCCAGTTGAGAGATTATTTTCTAAGTATAAAACGCCTGTAACTTGAAGGCGATCGAGCAAAGGAAGGGAAAGAACCGATTTCGAGCGATGGTAGAGAATATAAGGATCGCTATTGTATTGTGGATCGTCGCTCGCATTATCGAGGACGACATTTTTTTTACTGCGAATTACATAGTTAATCACTTTGATCGGTACGATTGGGGTTTGATTTTGAGAATCTACCGAATTGATGGGGAGCGATCGTAAGATATTAACCTCGTCGGATTCAATTTTACCTTCAGCTTCAATCGTCCAGCGATCGTCTTGTTTCAAGATCAAAAAGCTTTTTTGTGCGCCAGCATTTTCAATTAAACTTCTCATTAATGTTGCTAGCAGTTTTTCTAAAACTATTTCGCTGGTTAAGGCTTGATATGATTTAATAACTGTTTGTAAATCTAGTATTTCTCCTTTGGTATTTATACTAGATCGAGGATCGTCTAAGTTTTTTCTTTTGCTTGTTTGGTTAAATATCTCTGGATATTCTTCTTCTAGGGCTTGAACTTTAGCATTTGCACCCCATTGAGAATAGCAATGATGGGAATTTTTTAAATAAAGTTTACCAATTTCTTCCCTACCTAAAGAAAAATAAAATTCTGCTGCCCGTTCGTAAGCTATGGCTTCTTCGTGAATAAATTCAGATTTTTTTGCTCCTTGAATTGCCTTTTCATAAAATTCTTCAGCTTGCCAATAGTTTCCTAAGACTCGTGCTTTTTCTGCTTCTACTAAATCGTATTTATTTTGATAATTATCTGGAGCATGGTGTGCCCATTTTGTCATTTGTTTTTGATTAAATGATAATTGTTTTAGTAATTCTTTTTGTTTGGTTTCAGGATAATTACTGTATAAACTGAGAATGCTAAGAGAATTGTAAAAATTATGCTGACTGACTGAAGGCAATCCAATCGCGTTATTTTGGTATTGCTTACATAATTGACTATTTTGAAATGCTTGAATATAGTTTTTAAAAATATATAAATTCATGCTTTTAAGTTCGTAAAATAAATACAAAGCAGTCAAACTATTTGTATCTGTCAAATCCTGTAATATTTCTTTGTCTTTTTTTTCTTTAATTTGATTGTCTTTATTATCTGATAATATTTTTTCAAGTAATGTCAATTCCGTTTGATGCGATATTCTGATTATTTTCAATGAATATGATTGCTTGTATTGAGTTAGTAATCTCGTATATTTATCAGTTTCTTTTTTAATTATTTCTAAGTTTTCTCCTGTAAAAAGCCTACACAAACAAGATGCATTAGCAGCATAACCACTATACTCTAAATCTCCATTTTCAATTCCCAATCTAACTGCTTCTATTAAAGCTTCTATTGATTGTTTCGCCGGATCTTTCCAATGTTTAATATGATCGTTAAAAACGTGTAATAAAAGAGCATTTATTTGTCGAATATCAAATTTTTTTGATAACTGCAAAGACAATTTTCCGAACCGATATCCTGCCTCAATATCTTCTGATGTTCCTGCTAAATATAAGCCATAAAGAACATAACTAGCACTAGCTAAGCTAGAATTTCCATATTCAAGACATATTTGTACTAGTTTAACTACAACCAAAGTAAACAATTGTAGATTTGTTATGAAAGCAGCAGAAGCTATTGCTAATAATATTTTTAGAGCTGCAATTTGATTTTGATTCCTTATTTCTGGCAGATGAGCTAAACTTTCAATCGATCTGTTGCTAAGAAGAAATTGCAATCGTAACTTTTCCTTGCTAATTAGTTCTTCGCTAGGATCATTAGTAATAGATACTCCCAATTTTGCTAGAGCTTCTACTGCTGTCTCTATTGCTAATTGATATTGAAATGTGATTCTATAAGACTGAATTTTTAGCTCGTAAACTTTAACTCGATCTAAAATTGTTTTAGCTTGTTTTAGAATTATGTCCGCTAGCTTTTCAGCTCGATCGAAACGAGCATTTAAATATGCTAATCCGAGGATTTCTACATAAATATCTAGGGTTAATTTATAATTATTCTGCCAGCTATCTGGCGATAATAGTTCTAAACTCTGGTTTAAATATCTCAGAGCTGTTTGATAAGCTATCGAAGCTTTAGCTCTTTTGCCAGCAATTAAATTTAATCGAGCTAGTTCGTCTTTTTCCAATTGAGTGCCGAGCGAATTAGCTCCTATATTTAATTGATTGACAATATCAAAGATATTTTCTTCTAAATCATTTGACTCGGTATTCTTGAGTAGTATTCGACCAACTTTAAGATGAACTTCTTTTTTGTAGTCTTCTGAAATTAGTGCATAGGCTGCTTCTTGAATCCGATCGTGCAGAAATTTATAACATAAAGCAGATGAGTCTATAGAAATCAGATCGAGATATTTTTCTGCATTAGTATTGGAACTTAATTCCTCATTCCAAAGCAGAGGAACTTTGTAACTATTACTCAGAGGTAAAATTAATCCTTCTTGAAGTGCTTGCCAAAGATCTTTAGCCGTATCTGATAAAGATTTTTGATTAATCAGAGCTAGGACATTTAAATCAAATTGGTTGCCAATACAAGCGGCTAATTTCAAAACATTCTGGGTACTTACATCTAGCTCTTTGAGCTTGGCGATAGTTAAATCAACCACATTATTAGTTATTCCTATCTTTTGAATTTCTTCAATACCCCAGTTCCAGCAACGAGCATTTTTGTCAAATGATAATAGCTTTTGTCGATATAAAGATTGGAGTAATTGACTTAAAAAGAAGGGATTACCTCTAGTTTTTTCAAAAATCAGCTCGGCTAAAGGCTTTGAACTATCTTCCGAACATTTCAAAGTATCAGCAATTAATTGATTAACGCAATTAAGATTCAAATTCTGAAGACAAATACTATTGATTCTCGCACCATTATTTTTAATTTGCTCCAAGCTAAGCATTAAAGAATGAGTGGAATCAACTTCGTTATCTCGGTATGCTCCAATTATCAAGAGATATGCACTATCTCGATTGCCCATTAGCAATTCGAGTAACTTTAAAGAAGCCAAATCTGCCCATTGCAAATCATCTAAAAAGATGACTAGAGGATGTTCTTTTTTTGTAAAAACTCCGACAAATTTTTGCAAAACTAAGTTAAATCTATTTTGAGTTTCGATCGCCCCTAATGGGGGTAATTCTGGCTGTTTGCCGATAATTATTTCTATTTCAGGAATGATATCGATGATTACTTGACCGTTGTTTCCCAGAGCATTTAAAAGCTTTTCTTGCCATATTTTTAGCTGGCTTTCACTTTCTGTAAGTAACTGGCTAATTAACTCTTGAAATGCTTGAATCAGTCCAGCATAAGGCATATTTCCTTTTAATTGGTCAAATTTACCGGAGATGAAATATCCTCGCTGCCGTACTATTGGTTTATGAATTTCATTAACTAAAGCTGACTTACCAATACCGGAATAACCAGAAACAAGCATCATCTCCGTTGCGCCTTGACTAACTCGCTCGAAAGTTGTCAAAAGTTCAGCAATTTCTGACTCTCTACCGTAGAGTTTTTGAGGAATCTCAAATCGCTCGGCAAGATCTTGTTTGGCGATGGCAAATTCAGAAATGCGACCGCTATTTTGCAACTGAAGCAAACATGTTTCTAAATCTAGTTTTAAACCCCAACTACTTTGATATCGTTCTTCTGGTATCTTCTCCATCAGTTTCATAATGATATCTGAAACTGTTTTAGGACAATGTCTTTCTCCTTTGACAAGATGTAGCGGTACTGGCGTTTGGGCAATGTGGCAATGAACTAACTCTAGAAGATCTTTAGTTTCAAAAGGTAAGCAATTAGTAAATAATTCATAAAAAGTAACGCCAAGAGAATAAAAATCACTGCGATAATCAATCGATCGATTCATTCTGCCAGTTTGCTCGGGGGAAATATAAGCTAAAGTGCCCTCGATCCGATCGAGATTGTCAATCGTGGAATTTTCCCTCGATAAAATACTTGAAATACCAAAGTCAATAATTTTAAGCTGGCCAGTCGAGCGATTGTAGACTATGTTAGATGGATTAATGTCTTTATGAACTATATTGGCTTCGTGAATAGCCGTCAAACTAGCAACAATTTTAATGGCAATGGTTAACAATTCTTGTAGGGAAAATCGATATTTTGCGATCGAGGTATTTAACGATTCGCCACCAAAATCCTCCAAAACCATGACCAGACTATTTTGATATCTTGTAAAGTCATAAGTTTTGATAACACCATCAAAGTTTAAAGACTTGGTAATTTTATATTCTTGTTTGTATCTAATTATTTCTTCAGGAGTAGGATAATCTTCTTTAAGAATCTTTAAGATAACAGGTTGATTATTGTTCCGATTTATAGCTCTATATACTAATGAATTATTGCTTTCGTAAATTTTGGCTTCAATTTGGTATTTATTAAAGATCGTCATGGTTAGACTAGAAGCCTCACAATCAACGGATACTAAATTAAGTAGCTCCGATTTAATCGATTCCAAAAACCATTAAACCGCTACTGTATTGTATAACCACCATCGATCGCCAGGGAATGGCCCGTAATAAAAGATGCTCCATCCGAACACAACCACAATACAGCCTTAGCTACTTCATCGGAACTGCCAATTCGTCCGCTCGGATATGTCTTAACTATTTCTTGTTCCAATTCTTGATAAGAAGACCCCAAACTTTCTGCAAGACGAAATTGCATATCTGTTTTAATTGCACCAGGACAAACAGCATTAATTCTGATACCTTCACGGGCAAATTCTAAAGCCAAAGATTTAGTCAACCCGATGACACCGTGTTTGCTCGCACAATAAGGAGATAAATTACTAAAACCTACCAATCCAAAAGCCGAAGCATTGTTGACTATCGCTCCTTTACCTTGCTCGAGCATTTGGGAAATTTGATACTTCATCGATAGCCAAATTCCTTTGAGATTGATATTAATAACCTCATCCCAATCTTCTTCTGTTAGCTCGATAATTGAGCCTAATTTACCTTCTACTCCAGCATTGTTAAAAGCATAATCCAAACTCCCATAAGTTTTAACTGTTCGATCGATTAGATGTTTAACTTCAGTTGCTTTAGTCAGATCGGTCTTAACAAAAATAGCCTCACCGCCAACCTCTTCGATCGATTGCACTGCTTTTTCTCCTTTTTTAATCCTGCGACTGGCAATAACCACTTTAGCCCCCTGAGAGCCAAAAGCTATGGCAGTTGCTCGACCAATGCCAGATCCTCCTCCCGTCACTAAAACTACTTTATTCAAGAATTCTTTATTCTTATCTTTCATAAATCATGTTTGGCAAAAGCGATCGCATGGGGGAAAATTAATTTTGAAAACATCAATCTTTGGGAAATGACAAGTTAATCTAGTAACTTTTATTTGCTATTAAAGCCAATTTGTATTTTGACTTTAATGGCAATAATTATGATGAAAGAATGCTAAAAAATAAAGCTAAATATTCCCTTAGCTGCTAGTTGCAGGAATATAAGGGTAGGGTGGAACAACATTTTTGACCAGCTCTGATACATAATTACCGTTTTCTTGACGGGGATAAAATGGCAATTCACCACCTGCTTCTGGTGCATTCGCCCAAGTCATTATGTCTTCTTCTGAGAGTAGAGAATATTTATCGAGATTTGGTCTTGGTGGATAAGGGAATGTCACCTTGTAATATGGAGGTATTTGATTATGTCCTGGCTGTACTAATTCAACACTAGTAGCCAGATATTCGCTCCAAGAAACCGCAGTGAAAGCATAATTTACACATACGTCATAGTTACTAAAAATAGGCTCATTAATCTGACTGTATTCATTGTCGCTCACTTTAACGTAAGCTTGGCCCGCACATAACAAGCTTAAACGAATGTATCGCCAATTTAAACCGTCTGGCAATATTATACTGCTGCGAAAAGGCAGCGTTCGCTCATCAATTGGAGGCAGTGCTGCTAAGTCGTAAAGGGGATCTATTCTTGTAGAATTCTGGATTTGATTATCGCTAAACCTCGCAAATAAAATTGGAGATTCATTTATGCCCATCATCCTTAAACTTTCGAGTGGAATTGAGGTCTGGTAAGTATCTGGAGCTAAGTCGGCTGTAAGAATTAATCTTCTAATTAGATCTCCTTTATGTAGCCATGATTTGGCAACAAGTTGAGATAATTTACGATATTGAAGCAAGTTGCGCGCTGCGGAGTTTTTAGCTAAATTGTTCTGATTTAGTGTTCCATCAGAATTAATAACAGGAAGGAAATCTATATTGAGCATCGCTCCTTTAGAAGGTAAATTCCTTTGGATCGAATCTGGGAACTGAGACTTTGGTTTTGTCCATAATTCTGTGCGTATGGATCCGCTAAATCCACTTGTTGCAGAGTCGTCAACTTTTGTAACTATAAGTGCCTGATATAGGGTATTATCGTCGCTCATTAATAATCTCTGTTAAGGTTACTATGCTCTGTTGATTCAAATATTGCCAATAATTACCAAAAGATAATTATTTGAATTGGAAAACATTAAAAAATTGCAAAGCTGCTAATTTTTTTATATTCTCTTGTAATTATAAATACATTTTTTTTAAAAATTAATTTTATTTATCAATTTAATTAATTAAATTGATAAGAAAACTGGATAAACTGGCTATTTTAATCCGCTTTGCTTCCTAAGATAAATTCTCCTACAGATGATTCGGTGTAATAATCATTTCCCGATACAGATGCAAATAGATCCAGATCTCCTGCTCCAACAGCAATAGGAGCCAGATTCATTGCTGTCGCAACTAAATACATTGTTTGGAATAAAGTGCCTACATTTTTTAAAATTAGACCGTAAGCCATAGACTCATAAACCCAGTTAACTCTGGCAAATCGAGCAGCTACAATTATTAAAATTTGTGGATAGCATTGAGGTCTTGTAGATATCTGCGCGTCTTTTAAAAGCATTTTTACATCACTTTTCATATCAGATATTTGCTCGAGTTGATGCACTTGAGGACAGTAATGATAAAACCCAGGGGTAATATTTTCGCAAGAACTTATAGCCAGATATAATTCTAATTCGTAACAACCTCCGCCCCCAGCATAAGGTCTACTACTAGATTCTCTGTAATCTTTAGGGAATATCTCTTTTACTCTCGCACAACGATAAAGAAACTCCCCTAACTGGCGATCTGTTATTGGTTTTGTCCCATGATTTCTAATAGTTTTTCTGTTTTCGAGAACTAAAGTAAAAGGAGTGTCTTCTTGTTTTAGTTTTTCAAGATCTGGTTTATATAAATCGATTTTATCTCGAGACATTTCCGGCTTAATTACGGGAGGTGAATCAATTTTATCTACCCAATGAAAAGTTTTGCCTACAGGATTTAGAGTTCTTCCTTTTCTAGTTTTAGAATGAAATAAAAGATCGTGAAATTCCCACATCTGAAGCGATCGCCGTTCTTTGAATTCAAAGTTATCTTCTTCTTTTACTTCAGAAATAAATTCTCCACTTAACAACAAACCTAAGAGAATTTGCAGTGCATTTTCCAAGACATTCGGCAATTTTCCGCTAATTTCTCGGCAACTTTTAGCTTTTGCTAACTCAGTAAAGATCGCACCTCCGCGCCAATCATGTAAAACCAATTGTACTGGGGATAAAGGAGATTCTAAAATCATTTGCTCTTTATCTTGATGACAATAAGCAAAACGCGACAGCATATATTTTGTGTCGAGATCGAGCTTTTTAAACTCTAATTTATAAGTAGGTAAAATAGGAATGACAGTAGCTAAAGGATTATGTTCGCAAGATACTGTATGACAAATTATGCCGAGACTAATAAATTTTTCGAGATAATAATAAAGTTTAGGAAGTGCAGCAAAGCCATCAGTTTGTATGACGATATCGTTAAGACTTTCTTCTGTAATGCGATCGTTATATAGACTTTTTAGCGCACCAATTAAACCCATAGATAAAGGCTTAAGATTCAATCTAATACTGGGTGTTTGAATAATTACGTAATCTTCCGATATCTCAAATAAAGAGACATCTTTTCTAAAAGAAAGTGCGATCGAACTTGCTACGCTACAAACCTGATTCATGACAGATATTAACTATTATTTAAATATTGAATAGAAAAATACTATCATTAATTTTCTTATTTGTAGTTAATTGACAAAATAATTACAATTTGCAATAATTTGCAACAATACCAATATCTATGAATAATCCCACAGCCAATTAAAAATTAAACTGTGGACAGCGATCGCAACTATTACAAACAGGGGGCAAACTCTCTAAATTCCGGTTCTAAATACTCAGCCCACATAGTTTGAGGTTCGATAACGTGGGAATCAGCATCAATAATTGAATACCCGTTTAGCATCTCTCAAGTTCTTTAGAAATCTTTATACCGACATTACGATCGCATTTTGCTAGATCCAAAACAATTAATAAAGCGGGCCTGGCAATTTCTGGTTGCAACTAAATATCTTGTTTTTTACAATACACCAACTTGTTTTAAAATTGGACTGCTCGTCGGAAAATTGTTGCCAATCGAGCAATAACGAACCGTCAACAAGATTATTTTTTCGATATTTTCTCTCTGGCGGGTAAAAAAAATTATATTGTAAGTTAACTAACTACCACAATGCTCGAAAAACCAGATTTTAAATCTTGTTACTCTGTCGAAACTATAGAACCAGACACGATTTTTTTACTATCTGAAACAGAAGCGATTTGGCTCAACGATCGCATTTATTATTATTTGGTCGCTCAGATTGACGGCGATCGCAATATTGAAACGATTATCGATCGCATTCAACTAGAATTGCTCGCAGCAGAAAAATCTCTGAGCGATCCTAATAGTTTCTTTCAAAAGGTTCTCAATCTCAGCATTAAAGCGCAATACGCTCTTTTACAACTTGAACGAAAGGGTTATATCGTTGAAGCGAATACTTCATTGCCGAAGAATTTAGCTATTTTCTGCGACAATCTCAATATTAATCTCGATCGCGCCCAGCAAAGATTAGCCGAGACTAAAATTGCTGTCAAAGCAATTGGATCTAATTCTGTAGAAGATTTTACCCTGCTGCTCGAGTCCCTGCAAATTCAAGTAAGCGAAGCCGCCGATCTGACAGTAATTTTAACCGATGACTATCTCGATCCCAATTTAGATGAATTTAATCGGCAAGCCTTGGAGTCGCGATCGCCTTGGATGTTAGTCAAACCATCGGGCACGATAATCTGGATCGGCCCCATATTTCAACCCCAGATAACTGGTTGCTGGCAATGTTTGGCAAAACGTTTGCGAGATAATCGGGCGATCGAAAGTTTCATTCAAAGACAAAAAGACATTTCTACTCCTCTAACTCCTCCTTTGACATTTTTCCCTGCTACAGTGCAAACTGCATTGGGAATAGCCGCCACAGAAATATTTAAATGGATCGTCACGGGAGAAAACAAACGATTAGAAAACAATCTAATTACTTACGATGCGATCGCCCTGCAAACTAAAGACCATCGTTTTGTCAAACGTCCTCAATGTCCTAGCTGCGCTGAAAAGGTCAATAAGTTAAATAAACAACCTTTACCAGTCGTTTTGGGACATCGCCAGAAAACTTTTACCGCAGATGGCGGACACCGATCGCGATCGCCAGAAGAAACCCTCAGACAATATCAACATCATATTAGCCCGATTACTGGCGTGGTGCGAGAACTGAATAAAATGCCGGGAAATAGCTTAACCCATAATTACATCGCCAAACATCATTTTGTCAGTATTTTCGACGATTTAGCTAGTTTGCGGCAAAATATCGGCGGTAGAAGTGCTGGTAAAGGTAAAACTGACTCTCAAGCGATGGCTAGCGGTTTTTGCGAAGCGATCGAGCGATATTCTGGGGTATTCCAAGGGGATGAAATTAGGGAAAAAGGCAGCTACCAACAAATGGGAGATAAAGCAATTCATCCCAATGCTTGCATGAATTTCAGCCAAGAGCAATATCAAAATAGAGAGCAATGGAATAATGAGTCTCAAGGTTGGTTTCAAAAAGTACCCGAACCTTTTGATGAAGCCAGAGAAATTGATTGGACTCCAGTTTGGTCTTTAACTCACCAAGAATTTAAATATTTGCCAACTGCTTACTGTTATTATGGCTATCCTTCCCCTGACAAAGCCGACTGTTGGGCTGACTCTAACGGTTGTGCTGCTGGAAACAACATTGAAGAGGCGATCTTGCAAGGATTTATGGAATTAGTCGAGCGCGATAGTGTTGCTTTATGGTGGTACAACTGTCTCAAAAAACCGCAAGTAGATCTCAATAGTTTTGACGAACCTTATTTTCAAAG
>JAAUYH010110091.1_pt1 | contig 12277 bp, 9 predicted proteins | sample 7278061 | NCBI WGS metagenome assembly JAAUYH01 (sample SAMN14350203, study PRJNA611818) | marine sediment metagenome | isolation source: surface marine sediment (0.6m) | place: French Polynesia: Moorea | collected 2018-08
CCTACTACGGCGAACCCATCCGGGGCGGCGTTCGGGTCTACCTAGACGGTCGCCTCGTGACTACCATCAAACGCCATAAGCTCACGGACGAGTCTCTCGCCATAGCCTCACCCGATGGAACTCTCCGCTGGAAGCTATTCGAGTTCTTGAAAGCGAATGGTGTCAATCCAGAGCCGGTACAGGAAGCCTGGATCATCCATAAAGATCGCCGAGTAAACCGAATTGATCGCGAACAACTCGCCAGCGCGACCTTCATCGCCAAGCAGCAGCGCAGCGGCGAGATCTTGATCGGAGAGAGCGAAGCCCCTACCAACGCATTGGCTCTACACACCAAGCATGTGGAGAAGAAAGATCTGCCAGTGGTTCGTCCCGATGAGGGCTAGAGGAGATCACATCGCACAGCGTTGCTAAATATTTCGCATCGACAGAAGCTCGAGGACTAGAGCTTTAATTGTCACTCCCCGCTCAGCTGCAGTCTGCTTGAGCTTCCTGTGTTTAGAAATGGGCAGGTCGACGACCAAGCGCTTGGTCCCTTCCTGGGGCTCGGCAAAGGCAATGGCGGAAGCCCCCTGACCCGGCTTTGTCGATGGGCGTTCGAGCTTTAGTACGGAATCCTTCGACATCTCATGTCCTCGTGTGCGTGCTTTTGTACATACCTTTATGCGTGCTTTTGTTTGTCCAAATGTACAGAGCTCAGGCAGCTTGACGCACCATACTGGCAGCTAACCTCTGGTAGAGCTCTCGTATCTCCCTCGCTGCAGAACTATCGGGAGACACAGTCAGGACACTCTCACCTATTGCGGCCGAGGATGCAAAAGCGATGCGTTGGTGAATTACCGTCGAGGCGACTTCGCCTGCGGTAGCCAACACACTCGGTGCCTGACGGGCGAGGATGGTTCCAGCCGAAGCCCGGTTTATGACCCAAAGCCGCTGCACCGGTCCTCGGCCAAACTCGGCTCGAATATCATCCGCTTGATTGAGAGAGGCGAGCGTTTCGTTGCCTGCCCATAAGTCGAAAGGACCGGGCTGCACTGGGATAATCACTACGTCTGCAGCAATCGCGGCCGAGCGAGTCAGTTCGCCCAACCGCGCCGGACCGTCTAGAACCACAACGTCGTAACCATCTGCGAGCTCGTAGAACTGCCGCGCAGAAACAACCCTGTCGAGCTTGACCGTTACCAGACCAGCAAGCAGAGATTCAGGCCGCTCGGCTCGAGCCGCATACCAGTCCAAAGCAGAACCCTGACGGTCCAGATCAACCAACAACGTTCGCTTGCTATCGAGATGCGCCGCCGCAGCCAAATTCAACGCCAGGGTCGTCTTGCCGACGCCACCTTTCTGGTTAAGGAGAGCAATAATCATCATGGCCTCGAAAACGGATTATTTGTCTGTCCATTTGTACGTGTAGGGATTTGGACAACGCAAGTTTTCGGCGGCAAGACGCTTCACTGCCCACAACCACCCAAGCAGGTCTAGCCGCTGAAGAACATTTTCACGCAAATATACCTCCCATATTTGGTAAGACCAAACTGAGCATATGGCTAAACCTGCCCAAAAGGTAGGCTTATATCAACCAAACCAAAGCTAAATCTCCCCCGCCAAGTTGCATTAACAGCTGCCAAATGGCTTTCAGAGATCGAAATGGTTACCGACATGCTCTGAGAAGCTCTCAAATGAGCCACAGTGAAAGAAAATATTAACTCGCTTCATAGAAAGCACTCAAAAAGGAAACGCTCTACAGCCGAAACAGAGCTTCTCAGAGGGGTCTTACTTTTCACTACATCAAAAGAGTAACTTTCATAAAAAAAGGGACGTTTTTCGATCCCACTTGGCAAAAAAGGGACGTTTTTCGATCCCACTTGGCACTCAAAGGGACGTTTTCTGATCCCACTTGGCACACCGTAGATTGGTGGTATTTGTAATCATTGAGGAATTTCGCCGACCTCCCGTCCCATATATGATCTTCATGTAGAAGATCATATAGGAGCGGGGTCTCGCCTGCCGTCGAGCCCCCGCTCCCGGGCTACAGTTGAGGAAGCCCCGCGATGTATTCAAAGATAAGATACTTGAATACATAATTGTGTTGCCACGGTGCCTGTTTACGCGCAGGGAACGGCGCCGTGGCTTGGCGCGTGTAGTTACGCTCCTACTCGTTTCGAGTACTGGAGGAGCCTCTCGGGGTCGTTGGCTCGTCGCTGCTAGCGGTTTGTTGTGGTTTGCGGCATAGCACCCATGAGCATTCCGAGTGCGACAACTCTGTGCTGCAATGAAGTTTTTTCCCGTTGATTATCGCATTGGTTTTTGCACCCTAACAGAGAAATATTTTGATTGAGCAGTGAATGGAAAAGAAAGTGCAAAAAGATATACGTTTATTCACTGTGAACATCTCTTCTACTATCAGCCTATCGGCTAGTAGCAATCTTTTGTCACTTTTTGTCGTTTTTCATCAAATCAGCGAATGAGCGACGCATTTGTGAACTAACGGGACTTTCTCCTTGTCGTTCCTGATCTCCATAGCGCCGTCGGCTAACTCCTAGTTTTTTCGCTGCTTCCCGCTGGGTAAGTCCATTTTTTTTGCGCCAAATAATCAAGTCCAATCCAGTCAAATCATTGATACTTGAAACCAGATTCTTGTGTGTGATTGGTTTAGACTTTACTTGACGGAGGGTGCGATCAGCCATCCAGTCGGGGGCGCGAATTTCACAACGGGTATCGAGTGCGGGTCCTACGTCCCAAGACCAATCGCCGATCGCGTCGATCTCGCCCAGCTTGTCGAGGTTGCGTTCGAGTCGTTTCCAAGTTCGAGAGGACCGCTTGTACTTCATCCCAGCCATGCGGAGCAGTTCGCGCCCGGAGATTATGATCGAGTTATTGCCACGGCGACGGGATTCGTACAGCCAGCGTGCTGGAAGCTGCAACCCTAGTGGCACAGCTGGCCCCCATCGGTTGGTTTCAAGCATTGCTAGCTCGATCGGAGCAAGTGCGTAGTTATTGCCGCTCCCATTTTCACCACCACACCCGCTATAAACGGCTGGGTTGATGCATAGGTCGATCCCGACGATCTCCCAGCGTTCGTTGTGTAACATTTCGTCGCGGTCTTTCCAGTACACTAGTGGAGTACGCCGACGCCGTTGCTTTTGCTCATCCCACACAGTCAGCTCGAGCTTGGTGAAGAGTTCGATCATCTCGATGGTGAGAGCTCGATTTTTGGGATTGTCTGCGAGTCCCATTGCATCGAGCGCGGCTCGGAGAGTCCAGCGAATCCATCCAGTGTGCCCGTATCTAGAAAGTAGGACGAGGAGGGCTGTCCAGTGTCTCAACCCAGTATATCTGTAGAATTTGCGTAGCGAGTCGGCTAGTCGTTCGGGCATCGTCTCAAGTTCTGGGATGCCCGGCAGGGTCAACTGGGCAGAGCTTTGTGAATCCGGGATGCCGAATTGATGCTGTGCCGGAAGTAAAACCTCAAGCGTTTGATGGGTATAGCTGTAGGCTGTACCTTCTCTTGGGAAGATATAGTTGCGTTCCAATGTTTGATGCAGATGGGAATGACCAGCGATAACTCCCTGCTGGACTTGGCCTGCGTCGATTCGCATGCGGGGTGTTCGTTTCGCAGTGATGACTTCTTGCTCGAGCAAGTAAAGGTTGGCTAGTGCCGAGCTTGGAATGAGTAAACCGCGACGCGACAGAGGACCGGTGACCTGCAAGACTGGCGCGCCTTGAAGGACGTCAGCAAAGCTCCATTCATCTGCGCTGGGAACAGTATTGATGGTACCAAGTAAGGGTTGTGCCCATCCCGCAACGATGGTGGCAGAAATTTCTGAAGGCCACCTGGAGAAGAGCCACTCTTCGAGGGGTGGATCGGGGCAAATCGCGGTAAGCAGGTGAGCCAACGAACCGGCTACAGAGTCGAGTGGCCATGGCCAACGTGCTGCAAGAGTGGGGCGTTCAATGACTGGAAGTCGATTGCTGGGTGCTATGAGTTCGTCAATAAATGACAACGCCCGTGACGTCGTCTTTTGAACTAGCGCTTCTCGATCCCGTTCGATGCGGGCGATCGCTTGTGCGACCGTGATGGGACCGAGTCTGAGACGATCGATGGAAAGGCTTGCTATATTGAGTACTTGGTAGTGGAGCCGTTTTGGCCCACTCGGCTCGATACGTTCTCGATCAATTACCCATTGCTCTTGGATGCTGGCGGCTTTGTTGGTCTCGGATGCAGGGACATAGCACCAGGCGTCCTTCGACTCCCATGATGCGTGAGTGAGGTGCTCGATAAGTCCATCAAGACGTCTGTTGAGACCGTGAGTGAGCACCCATCGTCGGTTTCGTTGTTTCTTTCTGGATTGTTCGCTCATACGGATGGACGCTGATAGCTAGAGTTAGGAGGCACCGAATTGTCTGGGTCTGAAAATCGGTTGCCGTCGAATTGAAGCGGGACCCATCGAGTCAAACCGGCTCGCTGCTTGGCTATTCCGAGGTAAATGTTGCGGAGAACGGCGTTGTTGCTGTCCTCTATACCATCTTGGCAAAGTACGAGCACTGAGTCCGCTGCATACTCTATTTCGCCTGACTCCTTTCCTACTCCCAAAAATCTGGCTGGGTTGCCTTCGCCAGGGCTGAGGTCGTTGACACGTTTTTGACCGGTCAAATATGGGTAGTGTTCTCGGGCTACCGATGAGATCAGGAGCACCGAAGCATGGTGATCCCGTGCCGCAGCCCGAGCGGCGTAGGATGCTTGTCGGATACGTTCGCGGAGATCTTCGTTCTTGTTTCCGGTTACTAGTTGCAGGTAGTCGAGCACAATCAAGCAAGGACCGTCTCGATGGAGGGCTCGAAGCGCTCCAACTTTTCTATGCAGCTCTTGGTAGTGCCACCCCATTGGTGGAGACACTTCGATGTAGAGTGGCCATGACGAAATAGTGAGCCGATGCTCGAGGTCTGCGCGGCCGAGGTTTTTGGGGTCACTTCCAAGGTATAATGCACCCCACTGACATTGGGCTCGTAGACCTAGAAGACGGGCAATAAGTCCCATTTTGTCGAGTTCTAGTCCAATGTACAGCACAGGAATTCCCGCAAGGCATGCAGCCTCTGTTGCTTGTAGCGACCACTGACTTTTGCCGACTCCGCTCGCTGCAACCAGGATGTGTAAACCTGACCAAAGACCACCACCAAGTGCATCGTTGAGCGAGTTCCAGGGTAGTGGCACGGGCACTTCTCGACCTGCTGCGCGGTCGAGCATTCGGCGTACGGCGTCGTTGTAGGAAAGAGCGACCTTGGATTTTTCGAGTTCAGCGATTGCGTCTTTGTCCTCGAGGACTGCGGCGACCTTGACCAAGTCCATCTCGGGATTGAGCTCACGGGCACCTTGTTCCTGCAAAATGTCGTTATCATCCATTTTGGCTCTCCTCGCTTTTAGGTCGCGCACGACGCATCACGGTGCAGCGATGAATGAGTGACGCCGTGATTTTGTCTGCGTACTTATGGCCGGCTTTGTCGCGGTGAGTGCGTACAAGCACTCGTGCTTGATCTGGAATTCGCATGGCGAGTTCATCGGTCCAGCTGCCACTGATCACTCCAAGTACTGCTGGAGCTTTGGAGGTCGTATTTCTCGCCCAAATACTCCATACCAGCCAATCGGGAACTCCCTCGGCGATCAGTACATCCCGGTCGGTTGTGCCCGAACGCAGAAGTTCCCAGCCATGCCGATCGGCCATGATGGTGCTCTGGATGTCAAAACCCCTTGGCGAGATTCCTTTCGGCTTGATGTCAGCCTTCGTGGCTCGAGCGTGAAGCGTGGCTAACTCTCCACATGCATTCCAGAACCGGACAATGATTCGATGGCTGCTTTGTACCCACGAGGAGCGCCCCATGCGCGCCCAGCTTGGAAGCTGCACCTGAGTGAGCGGTAAAGAGCGTACAAGGTCGAGGCGAGCGATTGTGTCTGGATCGAGGCAGCGTCCAGCGAGCCAGGCTGCTACCTCGAGGTCTCTGGTGACAGGTATACATCGCTCCCATAGCGTACGAATGTCATCTATCGGTGGATATCGAGGGACATAGGACATAGGACGCGGGAGCGCCCTGATCTGGGTTCTTGGTCGGGTTTTCGAGGCCAATGGCCTCATCGAGGATGTTGGGCCATCACAGAGCCCAGCAGCGAAACACTCGACCCAAAGCCGTCGCCAATCAATCGGCTTCGGTCGTCCTTCCACCGTCCAGGCCGCGAGTGTAATTGGGTCGCCACTCGCTTCGCATCTATGACATACCCATCCGGCATTATCGCGGCGAACTCCAATCGGTCCCCGGCGGTCGTGGCTTCCTCGCGTAGTACGTCCGCAGGACGGACACGGCGACAGACTTCCCCGCCGGATTTCCTGTAGGCCCAACGCCTTGCCGACAGCAAGGACACCATGGCTACGTAGCTGCGCAAGCCAGTCCTCATACATGCCAGACCTCCCACTTACGAGCTTCCTTTAGGTACGTATAACTGTACGTATATTTGTACATTGAACACCTCGCCATCGAAAATGAATCACAGGCCTCCGGCCCGAGATTGTCGGTCGGTTAGAAACACAGCAGGTGCAGCGTAGATCCGGGGTATGACATTGAGCCGAAAAGCCGAACGGCAGCCAGGTGGGCTGCCGTTCTAGCGCTGTGTTTTGATTTGTTGGCGAGAGCCGTAGAAACGATATCACTCGGGTCTGACAATGCGAGGGAGATCCATATGAACCTTTTAATTTCAGATAGTTGAGAGGTTCGGTTCAACCGGTGAGATCCCCCCTGCGACGATTGCCCGAAAAAAAAGAAACCCGGAGCGGGAAAAGCTCCGGGTGCAGCGTTTTAGCTAGTGCTTTTCGGGGGCGCCTTTACTGAAAGCGCGGCGGCTGGCACTGGATGTTGGGATCGTCGACTCGTGCTTTTGTCTGGTTATAGAAGTTCACCAGACGCTGATAGGCATCGTCGTTCAGGTTGAAGGCGCCGTGAAGCTGATGGGGATCTTGTCGGGTTCCGACTTTGATCAGTCGCGCTTCGTTGATGATCACCTCGGTGCCGGTCTCATTGATAGTGAAGTATGAGAGCATGAGCCTGGGGCTGGTGGTCAGGGCTTCGAAGACCCGGGTATCAACGTTGCTGGCGCAGAAGTTATCAGCGCACAGGTTATGACACGCGTCGCAGTCACCCTGGCCTTGCGCGTTTTTGTCGGCCCAAGCGTCGGCCATACCCGAAGCCTGGAATTGCCCGAGGTCCATGCAGCCGGACCAGATCGCGAGCGGCGAAGGCTGCTCTTCACCGACGGGCTGGGCCAATTCAGCCGCGAGCCAGGCTTGAACCGCCTGCAGGTGCTCTGAGCTGTACTGGGCACCCTTGTGTATGCCCTCGCCGTACGCCAGGATCGGGTCGGTCGGAGCATTATTCGGGTAGAGCAAGTCCTTATTGGCCTTCATTAGCTGATAGGCCGCGGTTACATCAACCGCTGCTGGATCGCCTGCCGTGACGAATGCGGGTGATTGCGTGGTATGGCAGCCGGCGCCACCTGCACCACAGGACGTGGCGACCGCCGGAATAACCGCCTGGAAGGCCACCTCGGGACTTTCCGGGGTACCAACGACACTTCCAGTGTCGCCGGAGCCAGGGGTACCGGAGCCGGGAGTACCGGAGCCAGGGGTACCGGAGCCAGGGGTACCGGAGCCAGGAAGTGAACCGTCGCCAGGATCGACTTCTCCAACGAGACAGCCGGTAGCAGCCAGCGCCAGGGAGGCGCTGACGGCCAACAATGTGCTGTGAAGTTTCATGATGATTTGCTGTCCTCGTCCGCTAGGGGTGATTAAGAGCGACGCCGACGGCGAAGGGCGAGAGCCAGACCGAAGAGCACGAATGCAGCGCTGCCACCAGCCGAGCCACCATTCACCGAGCAACCGCCCACGCTGTTACCGGGGCTGGAGCTGCCGGGGGTGGAGCCAGAAGTGGAGCCACTGGGGCCACTCTCCACGCCACCTTCGGTGGTGTTATCGGGGGTGTTCGGAAGCGTTACGCCAGGCTCGGGCTGAACAGGCTCAGCTACCTGGCCCTGCATCGTGGACCAAACTTCCATGAAAACGGAGGGCTTGATCGCCGGGTTCTGCTGGCTGCCGTCCGCCTCGAGCGGCTTACCGGTCATCGTGCAGATGTTGACCTTCGGGGGCAGCGTGGGATCGTTAGCGGCTTCGGGGTTGTCGTACGCTTGGCAATCGTTGTAGTCGCGGCCCTGGTTGTTGGGGTTGTTGCCGAGATACTTGGCGTACTTCTGCGCGTCGAACGGAGAATCGAGGGTGAGCGGGCTAAGTCGCGCGGCGGTGCCAGCGGCGGTGTCAACGCTCATCTGCAAGACGCGCGTGCTAGCGCCGGTGCCGTTGTGGTTACCCGAGGTCAGGTTGAGGACGGTTCGGGGATTTTCGGCAGTGCCGTCAAAGGTCTGGAAGAAGGTCGCGTGGGTGACCTCGATACCGGTCTGGATGATCATCTCGGTGCAATCGATAACGGACTGCACGTTCGGGCCCTGGGCGTTCGGCTGAAGAATGGCCATGAGGCATGCGTCGTCGTAGCCACCTTTTTTGTTGTTGTTATTGCGGCCGCGGTGCATCTGATACTGAAGGAAACAGGTACCGGTTTTTGCGCCGTTGACGTCTTCCTCGCAGAGCATTTTGGGACGCATGGCGTAGGTGCGAAGGCCTTCAGCGGTCTCACCGCGGTAAGCAATGCGCTCACGGGAAAGAAGGTCGCCGGTCGTGGCATCGACGGTCGTGGCCCAAATACCTTCGCGCTGAGGCTGGCTGTTGCCCTCGTTGCCGACGCAGAAGGCGATCTCAGGGGTGGCATCAGCGTCAGTCGAAAGCAGCTCGCAGCTGCCGCGGTTGCGCTCTTCGCGGGTGATGATGCTGGTGTCGCTGAGTTTGTTGATGTCAACGGCGGTGCCAGTGGCATTCGGGGTGATCCGGACATTGACGTTCCAGCCGTCGTCGCGGCCGTTACCGTTGCCGAGGAAAGCACCCGTGAACATGATCTCGCCACTCTCGAGCTTATAGATGTCGGCGCTGCCGCCCGACATACCGTTACCGATGTTGTCGTTGTTCTTGGCCAGGATCATCGCCGAGGTGTTGTTGTCGCGACGGGTTACGTTGGCCGTCAGCGGAAGCAACTCGCAGTTCTGGTTGAGAACCGACGTATACATCTCGGTGTTGGCTTCGTTGTTGCGGTCCCAACCAGCGTTCAACATGAACAGCTCGTTGTCACCGTATTTACCGAGAGCCAGGAGCTCGGGGTGGTTGCCAGCGCGGCTGTCATCTGCATTGCGTGCAAAGATGTATTGGGCGTTGGCAGAATCGACCTGAATCGCGACGCCTTCGGCCTTGGTGCTATCCGCAACCATGCTGACCGGCAAGCAGGCGAGCTGCATGTTGCTGTTGGTCTGAGGCAGCGCTTTTGCGTCCGAGTTGGGAGACGCTGCGTCCTGCAGTCGACCGGTGGACATGAAAACGACGAGGCCCGTGCTTTTGGTGTCGGGGCTAAAAGCAACCACAGGTTGCTCGTTGGTCATCTCTTCGTCAGTCGCGCGGAGCACTGTCACTCCACCGCGATTGCGGGTACGGGCCGTATCCTGCGGATCGGCCTGCTGAATCATATAGCTCTCTGCTGCAGCTTCCTGGAGGGAGCCCGTCATGGGAACGACCATTGCGGCGCCAGCCAGAAGTCCAAGTACAGTATTCTTTGCTTTCATTACTTGCTCCCCGATGCCTTCGGTGGGGGTGAGTTAATTCTCGTTGGAACAGGTATGTAATGACTATGCAACTGATGTTCCGGGGATAAAATCAGCGATTTAGGGTATTTAGCATCCGCCACTCGATTCGGACCTGGGGGCGAAGGTACCCATCTGGGAGATTTACCTCCCAATCGGAGTTCTGCTCAGTCGACAGAGGCCTCGCGCCGAGAGGCCTTCGTGCATTGCACGCCAGGAACGCGTCGCGGAATGACATCAACGCGTTTGATCTACAAATCATCCGTGTTCATCCTAAGCGGATGGCCAAGTGGTTCGTTGCAATAGGCGTCCTCGTAGTCGCTTTGGGAATACTGCTCTGGCAGCTAGCGGCTCCTCCCGAAACCCCAGAGCTGGCCGGGACGAACACGTCCGCCAAGAGCCTGGCAACATCTGGCGCAAGCGCCGGTAACGACACCAAAGTCAGCTCCAAGCAGCCCACCGCAATTCGAGTTCAACCGAGCGAAGCCCTACCCGAGGATGAGGAACCCGAACCGGAACTTCTGGTTCCGGGCAGCGAGCCATTCAATGATCGCCTAGATGTTGTAATCCCTAACAAATTCAGGGATTTTGCCTCAGACTGCTACGAGGGCGGACTGCACGACGACCTCAAACTGAAACTCATCTTCCAGCTCAACATCAAAGACAAAGAGGTGTTCGCAACGGACATCAAGATCTTGAAAAGCGAACTCCCCAAGGAGCTGGAGCAGTGCATGATCACGGCGGTCCGAGATGCCCGCTGGCAGGCCGAGGACTTGCCGGATTGGAGCGAAGAACACGAGCTCTTTATCCGGCTACGCTCCCTCAAGAAATACAAATCGCGAAGAGAGTTCGACGAGGATTAGCTCGAACCCGCCTTTTAGGCTGTCGCTAGATTACTGGCAATCGGGCTCGGCGCTGCCCTCGGAGCAAAACTGATCGTACTCGTAGACGGTGTAGGTACCTTCGCCTTCGAGCGCCATGGTCTCTCCAACCGCCATGTTATCGGGCGTCTCACCGAGATTGATGTGGAACGCCCAGACCGAGTTATCCCTGCCAAAGTGCTCAAAGATACCGATGCAGCCGTCACCATTCGCGGTAATTCCAAGATTCACGCGCTTGTTGGCCGGCTCAGCCGGGAAACTCACGATTGTGGTGTCCTCGATACCATTGACCTCGTCATATTCGATGTACTGGGCCAGGTATTCGAACTGCGGCGGCTGTACTTGGGGACTGCAGCCCGTCCGCGCCAGTGTTGGCGTAATCACCCACGTTCCGTCGGCCCAGCAACCAGAGATCCCGCCCTCGCCCAGAGGCCGCGCCGTGCCGAGAGTAAATGTGCCGGCCACGGTCATCGTGCTCTCGCAAATTGCGTCCCTGGTATCGAGGTCTCTGTCGATGGCCGAATCTCCAGGAATGCGGACAATGCCACCTGAATCATCATCCCCCAGGCAGGCAACAAGACTACTCGCCAGGGCGAGACCAACAATATAGACCAGGCAGTTTTTTGCGGCTCTCATGGACGACCTCTGTAGCAGTGAGCGTGCCATCGCGAACTTCCTGATATCGCTCCCTTCTACGAGCTGATGCTGGGGGCGAAGATGCCCAGATGGCGAGCTCTCCCCCCATCCGTATCGGCCGCTAGATCCTCGGTTTCCTTAACCTCTACAGATCAACGTGGCGATACATCGGGCATGGAACATCACCTGCATGAGGGCCCTTGCATGAGAATTGAAACCGCCGGCCTCGTTCTCCTCATTGCAACCTCTGTGGGCTGCAAGGGCTCAACGAAAGCCCCAGCCGCAGAGACGACGACATTAACCGACACAGCAGCGCAAAGCGACGAGCAGCCTCTCATCGGACGTTCTGGTCGCCATCGAGACAATCCCAACAGCAACTGGACACCAGGCGAATACAAAACCGGAATGGCTCGCTTCAAAGATCCAGGTGTCTATGCCGACGGAGTGCTGGTTGGGATGCTCAAGTTTGGAGAACTCCCCGTTTCAACGCCGGTGACCTGGTGGGAAGAAGAAGCGTCCATTCCATTCTCAGGCAAGGGGCCAAAGACCAAGATCGTCAAACAGCGCCGCTATCGGTTTACAGACTACTTCAAGGCCATTGGACTCGATGTGGAGGAGATCAAGGAAGTACACGTTTACGGCGGCAGCAAACGGCTGGCCTCAGCGATTATCTCGGGCGAAGATCTGCGCAAACATGACGATCTGATGTTCCGGTTTGGCGGTGACGTATGGGGCAAGCCGATTCCCAGCTGTCCATCCGGGGTAACTGATGGTCGATGCCCCGATAACCTCATGGCGGTAGCAGTCTACCTCAAGCGCAAGCCACCAGTGCGAGAAGGGCGGTACTTCGTCATGGACGGCGAGGTTGTAGAGGGCATTCCCTACTACGGCGAACCCATCCGGGGCGGCGTTCGGGTCTACCTAGACGGTCGCCTCGTGACTACCATCAAACGCCATAAGCTCACGGACGAGTCTCTCGCCATAGCCTCAC
>JAAUYH010063067.1_pt1 | contig 12275 bp, 5 predicted proteins | sample 7278061 | NCBI WGS metagenome assembly JAAUYH01 (sample SAMN14350203, study PRJNA611818) | marine sediment metagenome | isolation source: surface marine sediment (0.6m) | place: French Polynesia: Moorea | collected 2018-08
ACGCGACCAGAGCGGCGCTGTCCGGACCCGCGTGCGGAAATTCGGCGCCGAGTAACCCCACTGAACGAAGACAGGTGATGGCCGAATACCTGGTCATACGATTGCACGAGAGCGCGCCCGGTGAAGGGTCGTGGATCGTCGTGGACGCGGCAGGCCCGCGTGTGGGCACTGCGGGCCGGGGCCCGCTGGCCGACGCCTTGCGCCACGCGCAGGACAAGCGCGTGGTGGTGCTCGTGCCCGGCACCCGCATACTCATGACCAGCGCCACGCTGCCCGTACGCGGGGCCGCCAAGATGCTGCAGGTCGTTCCCTTCGCGCTGGAAGAACAGCTCGCCCAGGACGTCGATGCGCTGCATTTCGCCATCGGCCGTCGCCGGGACGACGGTTCCGTGCCTGTGGCCGTGGTCGAACGCGATGCCATGGACCACTGGCTCGCGTTGCTCGCCGAAGCCGGGATACAGCCCGCGTTCCTGGTGCCCGACACCGTCGGCGTGCCCGTTGCCGACCAGGGCGCCAGCATCCTCGTCGAGGGTGCGCGCGTCTACCTGCGCGACGAAAGCGGGTGCGTGGCGGCGTTCCCGGCCGACGAGGTGGGCCATTATGCCGAGGCGCTCGGCCTGGCCGCAGCCACGGCGGCGTCGGATGACGAAGACATCGACGCACAGACCGACACGGCCGTGACCATCTATATCGGCACCGACGAACGTGACCGTCACGACAACCTGCTGGCTACCCTGCAGCAGTGCTACCCCGGCGCCGGCCTGAAGACCCTGCCCAACGGCGCCTTCGCGCGGCTCGCGGTAAACGCCAGCGCCGATCCGGAACCCAACCTGCTTCAGGGCAGCTACGCGCCCAGGACCAACATCGAGCGCTACTGGCGCCCGTGGCGCGTGGCGGCGATGTTGCTGGGCGCCTTCATCGTGACGATGCTGGGCGTCAAGGCCGGGGACAACATGCGCCTGGCGCGCGAGGAAGCGCGCGTCGACGCCGACATGCGCGAGGTGTTCGAACGCGCGATGCCCGGTTCGCGTGCCGTCGAGGGTCAGCTGCGATTCCAGATGGAGCGCCGCCTCGCGGAGCTGCGCGGCGGCGGTAGCGGCGGCAGCGATTTCCTCGGCACCCTGGACATCCTCGCGTCGGCACTCGCCGGCAATGCCGGCGCCGAGCTGGAGAACATGGTGCACCAGAACCGCATCATGTCGATCAAGCTCAGCGCGCCGAGCGTCGAGACGCTCGACAAGATCAAGCAATCGGTGGACGACGCCGGCCTCAAGGCCGAGATCAGCTCCGCCGAACCGTCGGACAGCGGCGTCGATGGTCGCATGCGCCTGTCGCCGGGAGAGTCCGCGTGAAGGAGTGGTTCGACAGCCTCGAGCCCCGCGAGCGCGTACTCGTCGCCGGCACCGGCGTGCTGCTGATCCTCGTCATCTTCTACGTGGCCATCGTCGAGCCGCTGTACAAGGGCGCGGCCGAGCGCCAGTACCGCGTCGAGCAGAAGCGCGCCGACCTCGTCGCCATGCAGCAGATGGAAGCACAGCTGGGGCAGCTGTCCGACTCTGCCGAACCCGGTGTCCGGCCCAACGCCGGCTCGCTGGTCGTGCTCGTCAATCGCACGGCCAACGAGTTCGATCTCGCCTCACCGAGGTCGCAGCCCTCCGGCCAGAACAGCATTCGTGTGACGTTCCGCGGCCAGCGCTTCGACCGGCTGGTTGCCTGGCTGACGACTCTCGAGCAGCGCCATGGCCTGACCATCGACTCGGCCACCTTCGACCGCGATTCCGCCAAGGGCATCGTCAACGCCACGTTGACGCTCGAACGCGGTGGCTGACGGCGCGTCCGCGTTCCGGTCGGTGTGCACGCTGGCGCTGATCGGCGGAGGCGCCTATCTGCTGTTCCTCATCGCCACGTTGCCGGCGCGTCTCGCCGTCGGCTGGTTCGCACCCGACACGGTGACGGCCTCGGGCGTCGAAGGCACGGTCTGGAACGGCAGCGCCTCGGCCATTGCTGCCGGCAACGTCCAGCTGGGCAGCACCCGCTGGTCATCGCGACTGTCGTCGCTGTTGCTCGCGCGCGCCGGCTTCCGGATCGAAACGCAGTACGCCGGCGGCACGGTGCTGGGCAACGTCGCCTTCGGCCTCGGCGGCTCGGTGTTCCTCGACGACGTCACCGGACTGCTGCCGCTGGCGGGTGCCGAACGGGTCATCCCCGGCATCCCGCCGGTAACCGGCCGCACGGGCCTGAGCATTGCGAGCGCCCGCCTCGACGATGGCTGGCCAACGGCGATCGACGGCACCGTCGACCTGATCAACGTGGCGATCCTGGCGCCGACGCGCGTGGATCTGGGCACCTTCCAGATCGAGTTCGATGCCGCCAGCGAACAACCGGTTATCGGGCAGGTGTCGGACGTGCAGAGCCCGCTCGGCGTGCGCGGCGAGCTGCGTCTTGCCGAAGGCCGGGCTTATGAAGTCGACGTCGCCATGACACCGGATCCGGCCCGCCGCGACCTGACCGAGGCTCTGACCTTGCTGACGGGACCGGCCGGCCCCGACGGCCACCTCTACAGCTACTCCGGCGCCCTCTGACCCGACGCGGCGTCGACCGCACGCGGCGAACCGCCGCCCGCGACCACCGTGCAATTCCGCCCCTGCTCCTTGGCCTCGTAGAGCGCACCGTCGGCTTCAGCGATCAACGCGCTCAGGTCGGCGGTCGACCGGACTCGCGTGGCCACGCCGGCACTGATCGTCAGCCGCATGCCCTGCACGAGCGGTCCGAGGTCGTCGCACTCGGCGACCGTGTGCCGGATGCGTTCGGCCACGTGCGCGGCGATGTCCCGCGGGGTTTCCGGCAGCAGCACGACGAATTCCTCGCCACCGTACCTGCCGACGACGTCGAACTCGCGCGTTGCCTCCAGGCAGATCGACGCCAGGCGCTTCAGCACGACGTCTCCCGCCGCATGACCGTAGCGATCGTTGATCGTCTTGAAATGGTCCGCATCGAGCAGTGCAACCGACAGATGCGTTCCATAGCGGGTGCTGCGCAGGAACTCGCGGTTGGCCAGGTGCAGGAAGTGCCGCCGGTTGTTCAGTCCCGTCAGGTCGTCGGTGATCGCCAGTTGCTGAACCTCGGAGAACAGCCGTGCGTTTTCGAAGGCGACGCGCGCCTGGTTGACCAGGATGCTGACGAGCCGCACGTCCGCCGCGGAGTACGACGCATCGCCCGCCGCGACCAGCACCAGCGCACCGTCGCTGCCACGACCGCCGGACCAGGGCACGACCAGCGCATCGCTCGGCAACGAACCGGTGATCGTGAGCGGGCGGCTGCCCTTGATGTGGCTGCGCCACATCGTGCGTACGCCGGCATCGGCGGACGACAGCGGGTCGCCGTCCCGGGCTTGCGGTGGCCAGACCCCGACCAGCGCCGGCTCGGCCTCCTCGACCCGGTACAGGTAGGCCCGTTCGTAACCGGCCAGGTCGGCGGCCGCGCCCGCCAGGCGGTCCGCCATCACGTCGGCATCGAGGCTGGCCGACAGTTCTTCCGAGTACTGCTGCAGGCGCTCGGCCTGGGCCCGGCGTTGTTGCTCGACGCGGAACGCCTGCTCGCGCCGCACGCGCGCTGTCCACGCCCTCAGGGCCGCAACGACGCTCGCCGACACCAGCAGCGCATACAACAGGTAGGCATACCACGTGGACCAGAACGGGGGTTCGACCCCGATGGGCAGGGTCACCGACTCCGGCGACCACACGCCGTCGCTGTTGGCTCCCCGCAGCTCGAAGCGGTAACGGCCCGGGTCGAGGTTGGTGTAGGTCACGCTGTTGCTGGCACCGGCATCGCGCCAGTCACCGTCGAAGCCCGTCAGCCGGAATCGAAACCGGTTCCCCGCCGGCGCCTTGTAGTCGAAGGCCGCGAAGCGCAGCGTGAACACCGTTTCCGACGGCGACAGCGTTACACCCTGGCGCAGCTCATCGCCGGTGGCCTCGCGCCATTGCCGACCCAGCACGCGGACCGAGGTGATGGCGACGCGCGGCGGCAGCACCGTCTGCACGACCTGTCCCGGCTCGAAGGCATTGAAGCCGTTGATGCCGCCGAAGTACAGGCGCCCGCTGGCACCGCGGTGCACGGCCCCGGTGTTGAACTCGTTGCCCTGGAGACCGTCGCTCACGTCGAACACGGCAATCTGCCCGGTGGCGGGATCGAGGCGTGCCAGGCCCCGGTTGGTGCTCGCCCAGACCAGCTCGTTGCGATCCACCGCGACACCGTAGACGTAGTCGCTCGGCAGACCGGCGTCGACGTTGTAACGCGTGAACCGTCCGGTCCCGGGATCGAGCGCCTGCAGACCCGATGCCGTCGCGACCCACAGTCGACCGGCACCGTCCAGGGCCAGGCTCTGCACGGACGGGTGCGTCAGCGCGCGCGCATCGGCGGGATCGGCACCGATGCTCTCGAGCACCTGGCCGCTATCCGCATCGATGCGGGATAGCCCGCCCTCGCTGCCGATCCACAGCGTGCCGTCGCCCGGGTTGGCGATATCCATGACCCAGTTGTTGTTGAGACTGTCCCGGTCGCGACGCCAGAGCGTCGACGCACCGGTGTCCGGCTCGTAACGCACCAGCCCGTTGAAGCTGCCGAGCCACAAACGCCCGCGGTCGTCCTCGCGGATCATGTGGATCACCGGCGCGTATTCCGCGTCCGGTGCATCCTCGAACGCGTACCTGGGCAGCAGGCGCCCGCTCGCTTCGTCGACCAGGTACAGACCCTCGCCGGTACCGGCCCACAGGCGACCGGCCTTGTCCCTGTGCACGTAGTAGAACAGGTTGCTCGTGTCCTCGTTGCCACCGGCCGGCGGCGTCGCGCGGACCTGGCGATAGCGCCCGGTGGTGCTGTCCAGGCGTGCCAGCCCGGCTTCGGTCGCGACCCACACCGAACCATCGGTGTCCTCGAACAACGACCAGACGACGTTGCTCGGCAGGCTGTCGCGGTCGGCGAGATTGCGGCGATAGTGTGCAAAGGCCTCGATGGCGGGATTCAGCTTGCTGACGCCGCCCGACGCCGTGCCGAACCAGAGCACGTCGGCGGCATCGCGGTAGGCGGCGTTGACGAAACCATCGCCGATGCTGCCCGGGTCGGCGGGCTCGTGGTCGAAACGATCGAAGCGGTTTGCCCCGGGCCTCAGGCGCTGGATGCCGTCGCCGTCGGTGGAAATCCACAGGTTGCCGCGACCGTCCGTGACGATGTCCGTGATCAGGTTCGCCGGTTCATCGGCCTCGCCCTTCGTGCGGGGAAACAGCGTCACGGCATCACGCGCCGGCGCGATGCGCGCGAGCGTGGCCCCGAGCCCCGCCCACAGCACGCCATCGCTGTCTTCATGCAGGGCGGCGACGTTGGCCCCTTTCAACGCCTCGCTGCCCGGCCCGCCGGTCGCAAACCGACGAAGCCGATCGGAACCGGCATCGACGACGTTCAAACCACCGAAGGATCCCACCCAGAGGGTGCCACCGGAATCGACCAGCAGGGTGCGAACGACATTGCTGGCCAGGCCGTCCGGTTCGTCGGAATCGTAACGGTACACGCGCACCGACCCGTCACCGTCGATGCGATTCAGACCGTCGTCGGTAGCGACCCAGATGCGGCCGTCGCGGTCTTCGGCGACGTCCCAGACCCGCGGGTGACTGAGGCCGCTGCCCGGCGTGCCGTCGCCGCCCGGCCGGTCGAAGCGACCCGTGGCCGGGTCGAAGACATTCAGGCCTGCCGTACCCGTGCCGACCAGGATGCGGCCGTCCGCCATCGGCGCCACGGCGGTCACGTAATTGCCGGACAACGACGCCGGGTTCGACGGCTCGTGTTGAAAGATGTCGAAGCGGTACCCGTCGTAGCGATGCAAGCCGTTTTCGGTCGCAAACCACAGGTAACCCTTGCGGTCCTGCAGGATGTCCGTCACCGTGTTCTGCGACAGGCCGTCCGCGATAGTCAGGTGCTCGAAACGCAGGTAGGCACCGGGCGGCCTGGGCGGTGTCACCTGTGCCGCGAACGTGTCCTGACCACCCGCCCCGATCGCGGCCACCGCCAGCGCCGTGACGACCGCAAGCCGCGATGCGCGGGATCGTGTCACGGCTGCCATTCCCGCCAGCCCTGGAGCATGGGGAAGTACAGCGCGACCCGCACCGGCGACGGATCGAGGCGGCGCATCAGGTAGGCGTAGGTCTCCAGCTGCCCGCGGTATCGCTGAACTTCGTTGTCCAGGAATCCGTCCACGGTGCCCCCCTCGTGGCTACCGGTCTTGAAGTCGATGATCCAGCGCGTGCCTTGCGAATCGACAAAGCTGCGGTCGATCACCACGTTCAACATCCGCTCCTCGACCCATCCCGTCAAGGGCATTTCCGCGCGGGCATCCCGGTGACCCGGGTCCAGGATCCAGCGGCCGCGCTCGTCGGACAGGGTATTGAGCACGGCCTGGGTGGCCCTTGATGCGGCCTCGTCCAGTTCGGCGGCCGGCACGCCACGCATACCGAGCATACGCCTGAGGTGAGGTTCGAGGTGCGCCAGCCATCGGGCGCTCCAGGCATCGGGGCCGTGCCGCGCAATCTCCTGCATCGTCCGGTGGACGACGTTGCCCACCTGCCTCGCCGTTTCGCTGGCCCAGACGAAGGTGACCTCCGGGTCCTGTACGTCGGCCAGCGGACTGGGGCGCCAGGGTTGGGGGGCCGGCGGCTCCGGTGGCATCCAGTCGGACGGCAACCGCCGCACGTGACGCAGCGGTGTGACGGCCGGCGTGTCCGGCGGCGCATCGGTGCCTGCAACCGCATCGGCCGCCAGCGCGAACTCGTCACGCACCGTCCGCCAGACGCGAGCCAGCAGGCTCGTCCTTGTCGGGCTGGCGACCAGGCCGGCGCCGGTCGGTTGCGCCACGCCCGCAAGCAGGTGCAGGCGATGGCGCGCACGCGTCGCGGCCACGTACAGCAGGCGCAGCTGTTCGTTCGTGTCGCGCTGGGCGTCGATCCGCTTCAGATACCGGAGTATCGGGTCGGTGCCACCCGCGGGCCGGATCGGCGCCACCACCAACCGGCGCTCGCCGTCGGCGGCTTCGTGATCCAGCCACTGCAGCAATCGTTCGTCGCTGTGCGCCGGGCTGCGAGCGAGCCCCGGGAGGATGACCGTGTCGAACTCAAGCCCCTTGGCCTTGTGGATGGTCATCAGCTCGACGTTGGCATCGGCCGACGGGTCGGGCCGTGCGTACAGCCGCTTGAGTTCCTGCTCGAAGCGCGCTAAGCCGTTGAGCCGCCCTCCGTCGTCGAAGCTGTCGAGCAGATCGAAGTAGGCACGCACGTTGTCCGGGTCCGCGGGATCGGTCAGGCAGGCGCGACCGCCCAGGGCCCGCCAGGCCGCTTCGACGAGCGTACGGACAGACTCGCGTCCGCGGTCGGCCAGGCTCTTCGCCAGCGCGCGCTTCAGTCGCGCGAGGCGCTGGCGACCATCGGCCGACAGCCCGTCGCACACCTGCGGGTCCACGATGCACTCCCACACGGTGCGACCGGTCGGTTCGGCCACCAGCGCATGCAGATCGGCGAGCGTCAAGCCGCACCACGGCGCCCGCAGGATGGCCAGCCAGGCCGGTCGATGCGCAAGGTGCGACAGAGCCAGCGTCAATGCGTGCACATCCTTGACGGCCTGCCGATGCCCGAGCGTCTCGATCTCCACGGCGCGAAACTTGAGACCGGCATCACGCAACGCCGGGGCGATGACGGCCAGGTGCGTGCGCGATCGCACGAGCACGGCGATCGATCCCAGCGGCTGTTCGCGGTGGGCCTGCGCGACGAGCGCAACCACGGCCCGCGCTTCGGCGGGTCCGTCGCCTTTCGGAAACGCGTGCACGGCCACGGCGTCCTGTTCCGCGGCGACGCGCGCCGGCACCGCCGGCGAGTAGGTCACGGCGCCGTCCACGGCGTCTTCGGTATCGGGGAAGCTCGCGTCGAACACCGTATTGACCCAGTCCACGACACCGGCGTCGGAGCGAAAGTTGCGGCTGAGCACCAACGGCTCGAGCGCGACATCCCCTAGCCCCTCGGCGCGGGCACGAAGAAACAGGCCGACATCCGCCTCGCGGAATCGATAGATGGACTGCATTGGATCGCCCACGAGGAACAGGGTGCGGCCGTCGTCCCGCTGCCAGCCGGCGGTGAGCATCTCGAGCAGCGCGAACTGCGTGCGGGACGTGTCCTGGAACTCGTCCACGAGCACGTGGCTGATTCGGTAGTCCAGGCTCAGCGCCAGGTCGGTGGGCGCCTCCGGCGTACCGAGTGCCTGCAGCGCCGAGTGCGCCACTTCGGTGAAGTCCATCTCGCCAGCCGCCCGGAACACCAGCTTGAGTTCGGCCGCGGCGCGCGGCAGTACGCTGATCAGCGCCTGCAGCGTGCGCCACTGTCCGTCGTCGTAGGCCGTCGACGGGAGACTGCGGATGGCCGCCAGCCGATGGACGAACGCGGGTTCGTCGGCCAGCTGCTCCAGCAGCGCGGCCGCCCGCTCCTTGTCGTGCTTGCGGCGCGCCACCTCGGACGCGTCGCCCTTGCCCGCCGGCGGAAACCCGGTCCTGACGTCGGTTTTTCGTCGCAGCGCGTTCTTGTCGGTCAGCAGCAGCGCCGCCAGTCCCTGCCAGGCGGCAGGGTCGTTCGGGTCGTCGGGCGGACCGTCGAGGACGCGGCAGGCAACAATGGGCGACGGGTCGCCGCGCGCCTCGAGATTCGCCGCCGCAATGCGCGCCACGGCCGCCAGTTCGTCCCAGACGCTGGCGGGCAGACTGGCCGCCAGCTCGGCCAGCGCCTCGCGCACGATGCCCGCCAGCGTTTTCTCCAGCCGGCTTCTCGACAGTGCAGCCTGGCTTTGCCCCGCGATACGCGGCAGCCAGTGGTCCCGCGTCCTGAGCATGTCCGCCAGCAGATCGATCGCCGTATCGAGGCGGTTGTCCAGGTGGCTCAGCAGCCACTCGACGTTGGCTGCCACCTCCTCGTCGTCGTGGTCGATGGCGGCGAAGGTGATTCGGGCCGCGTGCTGGTACATCGGCTCGACCCGCTCGGCGATACGCGGACTCGAACCGGAGCGCGACAGGATCGGCATCTGGTGCGCAAGCCACGAGCACAGCGAATCGATGGTTTGAACGGTGAGTCGACCCGGATCATCGAGCAACTGCCAGCCCATCTCGCGGTCGCGGGCGAGCACGCGCTCACCCAGTTCCCACGTCGTACGCTGGTGCGATTCTCCGGGCCGCGGCTCGTCGCGCGAGCGCTGAAGCGACTCGATGATGCGCCGGCGCATCTCCGACGCGGCCTTGCGGGTGAAGGTAATGGCAACGACCTCCTCCGGCCGCCGCGCGCTCGCCAGCAGCGCCAGGTAGCGCTGGGTCAGCAGCTCGGTCTTGCCCGAGCCCGCCGGTGCCTGGACGATGAACGAGCGCGCCGGATCCAGCGCCTCGCGGCGCGCCTCGATGTCGCGCGAGAGCGCGTCGCCACCCGTGTCATTCATCGGCGGGCTCCGCTTCGGCGATACGGCACAGCGCCGACAGGTGGCAGTAGCGACAGGTCTGCGCCGGATCCTTCGGGTCGACGCGCGCATCGCCGGCACGAAAATGCCGGCCGAGATCGTCGAGCATGGCACGCCAGTGATCCCTGAGCCCCTCCCACGGCACACCCGTTGCTTTGGCCAGGTGGCTGCCGTCGTAGGTCACCATGCCGGGCACGAGCCCGTCGCTGACACCGACGCCGACAAAGGCGTTGTCCCCGGCGCGGAGCTGCGCGAACAGCACCGCCGCCGGCGGTTCGTCCTGGGTCAGTGCGTACAACGGCAGCTGCGGCGCCTCCGGCCGCGGGCCGATCCAGTCGGCGACGGTACAGCGTCCGGACTTGTAATCCACGATCGCCTCACCGAAGCCGTCGATGCGATCGATGCGGTCGATGCGCAGGCTCACTTCCAGGCCACCCACCTCCAGGGTCCGGGCCGTTTCCGCCGCAACCACATCGAAGGGTGCGCGTTCCGCTTCGATCTCGAGCCACGACAGGACGAGGCTCACCAGCCGCATGCGCTCGAGTTCGCGCAGTCGCTCGCTGATCGGGGCGGCGCGTCGCCGCGCGAACAGCTCAAGCGCCGTTTCCGCCGCCTGCCACACCAGGTTCTCGAGGTGCTCGCTGCCGAGCGTGCGCACGAGCGCTTCGCGATTGCCGAGCCGGTTCCAGGTGTGCTCGAGCGTCATGTGCATCAGGTGACCGCGAGCCCGCGGGTCGAGGCCAGGACGCGGCTCGTCGAACTCGTCCGCACCGAGACGCTCGACGGCGAACGCCCGGAACGGGCACCTGGCCTGCAGCTCGAACAGGCGCGCACCGGCTCCGCGGACGTTCTCGACGTCGCTCAGCGGTGGCGCGGTGTCGTCGACGAAGCGCTCCAGCTCCGCGGGCGTCGCTGCGTCGAGCGCCTCGCGCGGATCATCGCCCAGAGGTAATGCCGACAGTTCCACGATCGGGCATTCGGCAATCAACGGGCTCGGCGCACGCGCCTGATCGCCTGCCGCGGTCACCCAGGACACTACCGGTTCGGCGGACGCGGCCAAGAGGCCACTGGTACAGCGGCGCGCCGCATCGAGGCTGCCCTGCGCCGTGGCGCCCGGCAATCCGTGACGCCGCTGCCATTCCATCGGGATGAAGGGATTGGCGCGCGCCGGTGGCGGCCAGCTGTCGTCGTCCATCCCGCCGATCCACAGGGCGTCGAAGGCCAGCCCGCGCGCCTGCTCCGGGCTCATGATCTGCACCGGCGCATCTTCCGGGCGGTAGCGAAAGCGCGTGCCGTCGGCCATCCGGGTCAGCCGATCCAGCGCCTGGTCGACGGAGAACTTCAGGCCCAGCATGTCGAGCCTCGCGAACTCGTTCAGCAGGTCGCGAAACGCATCGTACTCGGCGCTCTCGCGGGGGCTGGCCTGCGCGCGGCCGGGCCAGCCGAAGGCGTCGAGCACCGAACGGAACTCGCGCGCCCAGGACCCGGCCGGCTGCGGGCGCCGGTTGGCAAAACCGCTGGCGGCCAGCAGCCGGAATCCGCCGGTCAGTGACTCGACCAGGCGGCCATCGCGGGTGCTGTCCCGATAGCGCGGCGCCAGCGTTGCCAGGCGCACGGTCGATACCTCGGCGAAACCCTCGCTGCGCAGCCACAGATCGAAGCTGGCCCGAATGCTCCCCTGGGCCATCCCCTCGGCGCACCAGGGCCCGCGCAGAACCGCGCCGAGGCCATCGATGGATACGCGTCGCCGACACAGGGCCAGGATGTCCAGCGCGCCGCGCACGGGCGGGCAGCCCACCAGCGGCACGCCGCCGGCGATGTTGTATGGCCGCACGGCGCCGGCGCCGCCGGGCAACAGGGCTTCGGGCGCGAGCACGGCATCGAATACACGTTCGACACGCCGGCGGGCGCCGCCGGGATCCGGCAGCACCACGCCGACCCGCAGCTCGCTCTCGGCGGACAGTTGGTACCGCACCCAGCGCGCGATGGCGGTGATTTCGTCGTCGCTGTCGTCAAAGGACAGGCGCCGGGGGGATCCGGCAGCGGAGGTCGGCGAAGCGGTCGTAATCGTCGTGCCCGCCTCTTCCAGGGCCTTCAGCAGGCGGCGCTGCTGCGGATCGAGGTCGTCGAAGCCGTACAGGACCATGGCGGGTGGCGCGATCACGTCGCCCGTCCGTACGACGCGCCGGACCGCATCGGTCAGTCGCGCCGAGTCCAGCCACGCCCCGTCGGAACAGCGCGCGTGATACGCGCGCATCCAGCGCGAGAACGCGCGGGCTTCTGCGGTTGCCGACGACGACCGGCCGGGGTCGGGCAATCGCCACCGTTGAACCAGCGACCAGGCTTCCCTGGCCTGCACGGCGGTGGCGTGCGTATTGATCAGGTGCGCCTCGGCGGAAGCGCCGATGACCTGTTCCCAGAGCGCCAGCTCCTGCGACGTGCTGAGGAGCGTTCGCGGTCCCGCGCCGGCGGTGGGCGCAGACCACAGCGCGTCGTCGGCGAGTGCGCGCACCCAGCCTTCCCAGGTGACGATCGGCGCACTGGCGAAAACCTGTTCGCCGCCCGCGCGACGGTGGCGGGCGAACTGCCAGCGCAACTGACGAGCCAGGCGCGCACCGCGGGCGACGGTGAGAACACCACGCTCGAGGCTTGCCGTCAGCCGCTCGTCCAAGCTCCGACTCTCCCGTGAGTGTTACGACAGGATATACGGCGATCGCTCGCACCCGGGGTGCGGCGCGGGCGTTGGA
>JAAUYH010016862.1_pt1 | contig 12274 bp, 7 predicted proteins | sample 7278061 | NCBI WGS metagenome assembly JAAUYH01 (sample SAMN14350203, study PRJNA611818) | marine sediment metagenome | isolation source: surface marine sediment (0.6m) | place: French Polynesia: Moorea | collected 2018-08
AGTTAAATTGTGCCTTAAAATGAATAAAATTCTGAGAAGCAAATTTGTGTATCATTGATTCTTTTGCTTCGAGGCATATTAGCTTCATTACGTTCGATAATAAACATAAAGAAAATTTCTTCAGAGTATCAAAGACAATTTTTCATACGTAAGTAAGGTTTTAAAAACTGTTAATGAACGAACTCGGGTACAAAATTCAGTTTGGTCCTTCCTCTGGTGCTGCTTCAATAAACCAACATATAATTTATGGTATGACGGTAAGAAAAGAAATAAAATCTGGTAGTAACAGAGAAACGGCAGTTCAGCTCGAGTCTTCGTTCTAGTCAAAAAATAAACAGTTAGGTACCGCGACAACCTTCCCAAACTAGTACCACGTTTCTAAAAGAATATTGCACTTCTAATTAGGAATAATTCGGCCGCGCTGCGGTTCAAATCAAACAGTACTCGACAAATAGGAAGAGTTAAACTCTAGAGTTACCTGCAATTAGGCATGCGACAATCTTTTGGTATGGAGGTAGTAGACGCTCTCAATTCAGAAACAGAAAACGTCTTGACAACGGTATAAACTTTCTTCTCAATCAGCACGCGGAATGCGAGACCAAGAGCGCACTGTAGGAGCGCAAAAGTCAAGAAGCTGCGAGCCATTTCTTTTGGCTGATGAGTGACGTTGTAATTGAGTTGGAAATGTTGATGGAGGATTGAAGCATGAATCAGTTTCTTCAAAGCTGTTGAGTGCGGATTGGGATTTATCTATCGCCCATTCGATGTTACGCTTGTGGAGCTTGATTTCAGCAATACGGCACATTCTGGAAAAGAACAAAATATGCAACGGCTCTCTTCTTTAGACAAACTCTGCTCGTTTCCATCGATGTACTGTACGATGGTGTAATCCTCATGGGTTATGCGGTCCATTGCGATCATGCAAATCCATTGTATAACATTCCAAAAAAGAGGTAACCAATCATGGACGTTTCTTCGTTTTTTTTCTCATTCAATGAGAAAAGAGTTGAGATTCAGTTCTATCAAAAGTGATTTTTGACCAATTAAATATTCTAAATTAGGCAATGAGCCACTCGTCGCAGTTTGGTTTCATAAGTCTTCCATGCCTTGTTGCAAAACGCATGCAGCGCAGCAAAGGCTTGTTTGCCTTTTCATGCTGATTTTGTGTGGTAAATAAACGTGGTGCATTCTAGTAGGATATGTTCAAATTGGCTCACCGTATTGCAGTAGGATAAAAGCCCACTTATCATCAATAGGGAGCACTACAGGTAGGGCACAGAACGTTGACATCACCTCCCTTGCTACCCCATCACCAACTCAAAAGTAAACCAACAATGCATACCCTAAATGTTTCATAACTTTTCGACATGCCATTCCCCGGATGAGTCGTGACCGTTCATCGAAAACGTACAGGTGTGCCTTGCAAATAAGTGTGACTCACGTGAAATCAGCAAATATTTACAAGCTGTGAACAACTGCGTGCCTGCAATGCGCTGACTCGTCTCCCAATTTCGTAACAAAGCATCGCTGACTCCGACAAATACCCCACACCCTGCATCGTCGGCGCACCCCACCGCATCCGCACCACAACAACAACACTACCATACCAAATATCGCGCGCACCCCAACCAAGTCACACGACGACGCCATGGAGCGGGAGACTATTCAGGCACTGCGACGGTCGTGGCTGACCGCGGAGTCGGACTCCGACTTTCGCGAGAAGGAGCTCTCTATCCTTATCGGCTCTATGAAAATCGTGAAGAAGACCAAGTCCGCCATCGCGAAGAAAACTCATTCGAGAAGGCTCCCGCGCCTTTGCCCATTCGAGAAATAAACTTACTGTAACTTTCACCGCACTTGTTTCGTTGCCCGCACTACTTTTGCGCCACTGCCTTCATGTCCATTCCCCCACAGTTCAAGTAATCAAACGGCGCGATATCCAGCGAACTTTTAGTGGCAATCAAAAACACTGTACGGCACAGGGTTATAACTACCGGTACCTATCTACTTGCAAGCGAGTACTGACAAAGCAGTACAGGGAGGAATCCTCGCGGGTTGCTTCACCGCATGTCGCGCCGCCACCACATTTCCCGCTACACCTCTCGCCTCCCAACTGCACAACCATCAACTTCGTCAACGTATTTACGCAAACCATCGCCTTGGTATCCGAATGCCTCTGCACCACAAAGTTCAACTCGAGCATACCCACTCTCCTCGCAGCCTGTCCGATTTGTTTCACTCAAACTGCTCCACTCTCTCCACTGCGCGCTGGAATATTCTAACAATCTTCCGTCTCCCAAACCGGGATTCGTAAACCGCCTGCGCTGTGCCGATTACCATTGTAAGTCTCGTGTTCCCTCACCTGGAATCAACATGCTTCGGTGCACATGCCGAGTCGTCTAGTCGCGTTTGTATAAAGCGACGGTTTTCGCGGCGTTACGTTGGTCTTAAATTAGAAGTCGGTATGGTTCCGTGCGTGGGACATTCGGTAATCGCATGGTTGATACCGTCGGCATTTGTTTTTGCTCAGCACATGATGGTGAACATGCCAACTATCTCTCTCCATTTCCAACCAGCGCGAGCCGTCATTCCTCGGGCACGAATCCCATGTGTCGCAGAACCACAGGTGCAGGAGTTGAACAGGTCGAGGAAGGAATGGGAGTTTTTGTAAATTCAAGTTTCGACAACAAAATGGGAACTATCCATCCCTGCTGCAAGATCTCGCGTTGGCACTCGCATAGGGCGATGAACCCACTGCGACGATTTGCGGCCGCCTTCACCACGGGCGTGCACACCACACCGCGATACAGTTCAGCAGGCAGCGCGTGCCTGCAGTACACAAGTCTGCAGCGTCGCGCCCCGAATCTGCCTCGCGTTCGCACGCACGGCGCACGGCTGCTAGCGATGCAAACGGGCGAATCCGACGACCCGCAAACCACATTCCGCACGTTCCTGGCGTCGCGCAAGTCGTTGGTGCTGGCCACCACGTCGGACGGCGGGGAGGCGCACGCGAGCACGGCGCCGTTCGTGCGCGACGGCGCCGACGGCGCGTTCTACGTGATGGTGAGCGGGCTGTCCGCGCACACTGGGCACCTGGCGCGCAGCGCGCGGGTCGGCGTGCTGCTGGTGGCGGACGAGTCGGAGACGACGCAGCTGTTCGCGCGCACGCGGGCGAGCTTCGACTGCGACGTGGCGCTGATTCCGCGGAGCGACACGACGTGGAACGAGGTCGCGGACAAGTTCGCCGCGCAGTTCGGGGGCATCGTCGGCGTGCTGCGCGACCTGCAGGACTTTTGTATCTTCCGACTTGCGCCGACGAAGGGCCGCTTCGTGATGGGCTTCGCCAAGGCGTACGACGTGGACACGAAGGATTGGGGGCGGCTGGTGCACGTGGGCGGGCCCTCGGAGCAGGCGAAGTAGCGGGCGGCGCGTTGTCGGTTTTGGCGACGATTCGTAAATGAACGCAACTGTACTTTATCCCTGTTGCGCCACAAACACACTTCAGTGCGCGATACGTCTACTACAGCACCGACACACACCAATGGGATCACATGGAATCGCGGCCGTGCGGTACCTCCAGGTAAGCCATGTCGGGGCCGAGAGGAACGATGGAGTAGGGGTTGATGAAATGGTGACTTCCGAAGTAGTGCTTCTTGATGTGCTCCATATTCACGGTCTTCTTCACCGCGGGCATCTGGTAAATCTCGCGCATGTAGCCGGACAGCGCGGGCAAGTCCATGATTCGTCTGGTGTTGGTCTTGAAGTGGGTGATGTAGACGGCGTCGAAGCGAATGAGGGTGGGGAAGAGGCGGATGTCGGCGATGGTTAGTTTGTCGCCCATCAGGTAGCGCGACTTGGCCAGGTGCGCCTCCAGCGAGTCGAGGCAGGCGGTGAGTTCGGCGATGGCCTCGTCGTACGCCTCCTGCGACTTGGCGAAGCCACAGCGGTACACGCCGTTGTTGAGGGGGTTGTAGAACGACTGGGCCATGTCGTCGATGGCGGCGCGCATGTCGGCGGGGTAGAGGTCGACGTCGGGGTGTTTCGCGAGGTCGTTGAACTCGCAGTTGAACATGCGGATGAGCTCGCTGCTCTCGTTGTTCACAATGGTCTGGTTCTTCTTGTCCCAGAACACGGGCACGGTGTAGCGCCCGCCGTAGTTCTCCTCGGCCTTGAAGTACAGGTCGCTTAGCTGCTTGAACCCGTAGTTCGGCTCCGGCTCGCACAACGGCGGCACGTCGTCCTCGCCCGCCACCACGAAGCGCCACCCCTTCTCCCCCATGTAGTGGTGCACCACCGTCACCGGGATGACGTCCTCCAGCCCCTTCAGCGCGCGCGTGAGGAGCGTGCGATGCGCCCACGGGCACGCCAGCGACACGTACAGATGGTAGCGCCCCAGCTCTGGCTTGAACGGCGTCGACCCGTCCGCCTTCACCCAATCGCGGAACGACGAGTCCTTGCGCACGAATCGCCCTTTGACCGCGGGGAACTGCAGCCCCTTCTTTCTGGGATCCTCTTCACCGCTCATCTTCGTGGTGTATCGGCGGAACAGGGGTGTGACTGCGCGTGATTTGCTTGTTGTCGTGAGTAGTGGCGCTCGAGGAAGGCCTGCAAAGGCACACTGCATTCGTGTGCGACTGTGCACGAGAGGTTCGGCGGTGGATGGCCACGACAATGGAGATTGCGCGCTTATCACATGTGAACTCGCACTCCCAGTGGCCCATTACAGGCAATTATTTGGCTGAGAAATGTGAAATGACGTCAGCGAATATCGAAAGTAGACCTCATCGCCGCTAGGCCTTCGTTGTGTTCTTCCGAGACCTACACCTCGAACATTTTGCATTTCGACAACGACACCAATGAGCAGGTAACTCGATGCGGTTGCGCCACAACATCTCCACACAATCTCAGCCCCGATTTTGCAATGCTGTACACGACCCGAGATTTGTCGGATGGGGTTCCAACGTGGTGCGCGCAGTGGCGCCGTGTCTGAGATTGGGATGAACTGATGTAATGAGTACGGGACTGAACTGTAACCGGGAAGTGGGGAGATTAGTGGTGCGAGTACTGTAACAGGTTGTTGAATACTCTGTACAACAGCCTGCACAATCCTGCCGCGTTGGTTTATGGTGTAAGATTACAAAATACGCTGGGATTTTATTGACTCGATTTCCGACGGTCATGCCACACATACGCATTCCATTCTCCATCGGCTCGCACAGGACGGGTGCGCCCGAGGCCAGTGTTATGCGCAGGGCATCACGAAGTGGCAGCGCGACCGGGCCCGCCTACGCGTCAACGGGCGCAGCGCCGCGATCATCGCGCGAAAACCGCAATAAACCACAAGTGACTAGCAAGAACGACAATAAACAAGTGGGCATGTGGCCTCATTCCAGCTTGGCGTGGAGGTCGTACCACGTCTTCCAGAACTTGTCGTCGACCTTTGTGTACTCGCGAAGCGGCAGGCGGCTGCGCACCTGCTCCAGCGTCTGCCATTTCTCACCGACGAACGAGTCGACGGCGTCCTCGCCCCACGACCCGGACGTGCCACGCATCATGTCGTCGTTGAGGAACTGCGACTCGAGGAGGGCCTGGTTCACCGCCTTGAACTTGGTGTAGCCCAGCTTGCTGAGGAACTCGAAGTCCACTATCTCCACGTTCTCCTTGCTCACGTAGCGCGGCCGCTGTTCGCGGGGGATGTCCTTCAGCGATTGCAAGCACGTGCGATCCATGCCCTCCACGTCCACCTTGAGGTACTGCGGCGTACCGTAATACTGGATGAAAGCCGCGCACGTGTCCGTCTTCACCTTCATCGGGCGACAATACGTTCGATCGCCCTTACTCGGATACTGGCCGTTTGGGGTTCGGCATCCGACCTCTTCAATCAGGGAGCTATACTTATCACTCTTGGTGTTCACCCAAAATGTCAAGACGTCGCCTCGTATCTTGCCGACGCCCGCGTGCACAAGTTTGAATCGCCCGTTCTGGATCTGATAGTCGAAGCGCTTCTCCGCCTTCTTTACGAGTGCGGGGTTGGCTTCCACGGCGAGCACGCGTGCGGTGGGCTGGCGCAGATAGAACGCGCTGCTCTGGCCCTTGTTCAGCCCAAAGTCGAAGATGCAGGGGCGTTGCATGGACGATCCATCGCAGAAACGTTTCGGCCTCGCCGTTTCGTCGCCAATCATCGCGTGCAAGTCGTACCACGCATCCCATTTCTTGCCGTCCACCACCATGCGCTTCGGTAGCGGCATTCTCGCTTTCATCTCCTCATACGATTGCCACCGCTGGCCGACAAACACGTCCACCGCTTGCTCGCCCCACGGCCCAGACGTGCCACGCATGTTGGGATCGTTTTCGAACCTGGATTCCAATTGCGCTTGATTGACCACCTTGAACTTGGTGTAGCCGAGTTCGACTAGGTAGTCCAGGTCCGTCGTCCACGCGTTCTCCTTGCTCACGTAACGTGGCCTTTGCTCGACGGGCAGTAGCGCTAGTGATCGCAGACACGTTCGATCCATGCCCTCGACGTCGACCTTGAGGTAATCCGGCGTGCCGTACGTCCGCACCAGGTCCGCACACGTGTTGGTCTTCACCTCGATGCGGCGGCAATGCTTGTAGTCGCCGACTTGCGCATATTTGCCGCCGGGGTAGCGGCACCCCACTTCTTGGAAGAACGAGCTGAACTTGCTGCTAAACGTGTTGACCCAGAACGTGAGTGTCTCGCCTTTGAGCTTAGCCACACCCGCATGCATGATTTTGAACTTCCCAGCCAGCAACTGCGTCTCGAATCGCTTCGCGCCTTTCTCCACTAGGATGGGGTTGGCCTCCACGGCCAGCACGAGCGCGTTCGGGTCGCGCAAATAGAACGCGCTGCTCTGGCCGCGGTTGAAGCCCAGGTCGAATATGCAAGGGCTCGTGATGGTCTTCGCGTCGCAGAACCGCCGTGGAATCGGCTGCGCCAACGTGCCAGCCTGCGCCTCCGCTATCGAGGTATGCGGGGACCGAGAAATATTCACGAAATCAAACACCTCGGTCGAGCTCTTGAGCAGGAGCAGCGCGAGCAGCACGGTGGGCAACGCGGCTAGGCGCGAGAGGCGGGACGCGGCCGCGTGGCGCCCCTTGAGCATGGGCGCGTGCATGAGGGGTATCCTGGTGGTGGCCATTTGCGCGGCGCGTGTTTCGGATCCGACGCGGCAGCGTGCGGCGCAATATAACCGGGTAGCGGAATCAGCCCGTGTCGGATGGCGGCGAAGATTCGTTTCTTGATCCAACGTTTATTCCGTGGCCCACGGGTCGCTTGACGTGCCGACAGTTGGGAGACGTGTCGGGCGCGCGAGTGGCTGTTCCGGCCGGTCGTAGGCAACTCCCTTCTGCACCGCCCTACTGCCGCTGCTGCGCTTGCGTCCGCTGTCTTGGACTGCCGCGCTCGTTGTCGCACTGAGCGTGTAGACCCCCGAGTATGTGGCCGGCATTATACTTCAGCAGTTGTCACTGCCTCGCGTCGAAACGCTGGACACCTCAGTGGGTCGGGAGATTTTTCTCGCTTACAGACGGTCCGTGCCGGCCCTATGTCGCTCCCACTGACGCACTGTAGATGTGCTCGATTCGCACGGCTGCGCGGATTTGGCGCCACCCCATTGGTCTGTTTTGAAATTGATTTAACGAAACGGCCGTAGTGGCTAGACCTAGTGGATCACCATCCGATCACTTCCTATATTACTGTTGCTGGCCGTATGAACTCACTGCGTTACGGAAAGGTACTACAGTACCTCGGCTCAGATCGCATGACTCCGTAATCCTTCTCTTTTCAGTTCCGTTTCGACCCCGCTCTTGCAACTCCTCGCCCCGCATGTAGCACTGCCGCCAGGTTCAGGGTTTCCGCTTCGCTCCCAGCCCAGCTTTCTTCACTGACGTACACTGTCGGGTGGTGCCGTTTCGTGGCATTCCATCGGCCACAAACGTGGGCTATGCCTTCTGCCGAGTTCTTTGCAGAGTCCACACTGCAAGTTCATTTACGTTATCCACACATGGTACGTGTAGTTGCCGTTGACGTAATCTCTTGTGCGCATTCGATACGACACCACTGCGAATCGAGCCTTTTCCTGTGCACATTGTCACGACGGCCATTTTGATACATGCAATACTGTACGGTGCTTCGCCTTTTTGATACGGTACGCCGTGTAAAGCCTAATGCAACCCACAATCGTGTACTGTACACATTCGACAGTATCATGACAAGAAGACACGTTCCGTGCTACAGGAGCAGCGATTCCCACACCCTAAAATTTGTTTATTTTCTGCGCATTTGTGCCATACAGCCAATCGAATCGGAGAGAAAGACAAAAAACAGAGCTACAGTAGTCAGTTCATACTGTCAGATATCATTTCTGCGTATCTACTGTAAACATATCCCCCTTTCTAGGCTAGGCCTGCCCTTAATTTCCACGCCCCATTTTTCGGGTGCGGTAACAATCCGTTGCTTGCCAGCAAACATACAGCTGTGCGTTTCCGCTGTCCGGTGAGTGTCACTCCCTCCTAGGTGAATGTGCGGATTTGCCGACGGACACCATGGCCGAACAACAGGGTGCACCAACACCACCACCACCACCACTCAGTGCCGCGGCCAACTCATCGACCGACAACACGTCACTGGGCGGCTTCACCGAGTTCATCCGCACTGGCGACGCGGCCACGCCAGTAGCATCACCCGCGGTCATGGACGCCACCGCGACGAACGGGACTCGCGCGAATGGCACGTCGTCGAATCCACCCCCTGATTCGAATCCCGCGGATCCGTCTGCCGCACAGGCGCAGGAGAGCCCCGGCTTCTTTTCTGGGCTCATTCGGAAGGCGTCGTCCGCGCTGGAGAGCACGATTGAGACAGCGCGCCGCGAGGTGCAGCAGAACGAGGTGCTCGCGAGCGCCCAGGAAACGCTCACGGAGTTCAGCAACGTCTTCAACGCGCCGCAAACTCGTGGCGCTGGCGACCAAGCTGGTCGCCGTGTTCTGGCATCTACCGACGGGCCCTACGCTCCCAAGACGAAGGAAATCAAGTCTCTGCGCACAAACACCTCGATGAACGCCGTACCCCTACTCATGTTTGTGGGTGGCGAGGCGAACGACCTAGTCATCGTCACCGAGCATTCCATCGAAGCGTTCGGACGTGATGGGACCAAAATATTGCAGGCCAATTTTGCCGAGCAGCAGGACGACGGCGCTGGCGCTACGACAGAGCAGAGCAGCAGCACCCCTATACGGCGCAGCCGTGTGCACTCGAGGCCGCAATCGGGGGCGATTGCTGCGACGTGCGCCGTGTACTTGAAGAACGAGGTGGAACTGGCGGTCGGACATGTGGATGGGACGGTGAAGATATACTCGCTGCGTTCGGGACGGATGGGGATGAAGGTGCGCAGCGGTGCGCCGATGGCTGCGGCGCCCACGTGTCTGGCTTGTATGTCGGGGGCGAGGATGCTGGTGGGCTGCAATTCGGGGATGTTGACGCTCACCAAGGTGGGCGATCTTTCGGACATCGCGTGGCTACATGCGCCGGAGGCGTGCGAAACGCCGCTGGGCTCGGGCAGCACCTCGGCGCCAGTGCTGTGTGTGGCGCCGGTGGAACGTGGCGAGCAAACTCTGCCGGCCCACGCGAGCTGTGTCGTGGGCTACGCGAACGGCACTATTTGGGGCAATAAATTTGATGACCCCCTGGCCGGTATGCCGTTCGCCGCGCACGGCGGGAAGGTGAGTGGCCTGGTCACGTTCTTCAACGGAAACCTGGTCGTGTCGATTGGAGACGAGGAAGATAAGTCGCTGTCGGCGTCGGTGAAGGAAACGGGCAGATGCTTGCTGAGGCGTGTCTTGCCGTACACGCCGACGTGCATAGGCCGTGTGGAGCCGGCGCGGGTCGATGGGCGACGTGAGGACAGATGGATTTGTGCGTCGGAAAATGTGCTGTTAGTTGGTGGAGAGGAGGGACAGGTGGACGTGTTCCGAGTCATACCGTTATCCGCGCGGCGAGTGGAGTTCCGACTGGTTCGACGAATAAGCGAGCGAACGCGGGGACGGAAGCGGGGTGTGGTGAGCGTTGTGTACATGGAAAGCGAGGCGACATTACATTCGTTGAGTAGAAGCGGGGAGGTACGACGTTGGCACCTGTGCCGCGAGGATGCGTGGACGTTGGCGACGCCGGAAGAACGAATGCGCGCAGCACCATACGATACTACTCGGGCGACGAAGGTAATCGGGAACGGTGGCGAGGAGGACGGGGTGGACACACGGCTTGCGGTTGGTGAGGGGGTGATCACGGCGCAACGAGTACTTGCGATGGTGCAGGAAGACAATACGGGGCTGGATGAAGAAGGGAAGGACCGAGTGGTTGAGGAGTTTCAGAAGAAACAAGCGGAGATGCAGGACAAGGCAGAGCAGGCGGATAACGAGTTGCGACGAGCGAAACGGAGGATAGCACGAAGATTCCAGCGTGCGGTAGATGGAACGGAGGAATTGGGGTGGGAGAAGAGGATGGGGGAGGCGGCGAGAAGGGTGGCGGCGTTCGAGTTGAACTTCGTAGTGCAGAAGCATTCGGATACGATGACGAAGATTCGGGGAGACGCGGTGGAGAAACTGAGTGGTGTGCTGCTGAAGGCGCTGGATGGGGCGAGAGGTGCACCGGAAAATGTGGTGGCGGTGCGACACGCAGTGAATGAACTCGCGAGAATTCCTACCGACACAGTTTTGTAAGTACTGTGGTCGCTTGTAAATGAGATGGTACTCTGTACCTTTGTACTGTTGTGTTCTGTCGATGGTGAGCGCTGCAAGTGCACTTTGGACAGTTGATTTTTTCGTGAGGTGGCGTCGAGTGGAATTGTAGGGTGCCGTAGTGCGATGGTTACAAGGGAGGAGATGGGAGTGGGAGGAGGGGAACAGACGAAATGAAAACGAGAATAAGTTTATTTATGGGCGAGGTCAGAGGCGAGTGACTCGCGAACGAGTCTCTTAGCAATAGGGGAGCGGATCCTCCTGGGCACAGGGGAATAGCGCCTCCTCGGAACAGGGGAATGGGTCCTGTTCGGAGCAGGAGAATTCGTTTCGTTGTCGATTTGCATCGAGTCGACAAGGGTGGACAGGTCCTGTTCCGGTTCTTGTTCCGTCTCGCTAACATCGGAATCCAACTGTGCACGACGAGTCTTCTTCTTCGTGACTCTCATCGATCGGATAAGGATAGCCAGTTCCTTGTCTCGATAGTCGGCATCCGACTGTGCGGAGAGCCACGAGCGTCGCAGTTCACGAATGGTTTCTCGTTTCATTCTGTGGTGTCGAATAATGGTTGTAGGAGATTTTCGGGGGCGGGGTTGGTGGTGGGGAAGATGGGTGAGACAGGTTGGAGATAGAGAGTGAGTGAGGTGTGAGATTTTAAGTGCATTGCATGCACTGATCCGTTTATAACCCGATAAAAAATTTGGATAATTTTCGTTGGTAGCACTTTTTACCAGTACTTGTACCGTACAGTTGTACGTTTTGTACACGGTATCAGCACGTTTTGTGACCGGAATATGGAACGTTTACGCAGTAGATTTCCCCTTTTCATTGATGGGTGTTGTCATATTCAGCTCACAGGTAGGTGCCGAACACACTCTCGAGACGATGAATAACTACGCCGGTCCACTCAGCAAAGGTAAACCGTTGCGTCTCATGTGGAAAGAGGGCGACCCAACCATGCGTCGATCTAACCTTGGCAAGATATTTGTAAATGGTCTCGCTCCAAGTATCGACTCCAAGACTTTCTACGATACATTCGCGCAATTCGGCGCCGTCTTATCGTGCAAGCTCGTTACCAACAATAGGGGTGCTTCGCGAAGCTATGGGTTCGTACACTTCGAATCCCCACACGTTGCAGAGAAAACCATTCGTACGGTAAATCGCATGAAAATGGCAGGCAAGAAAGTCATCGTCCGGCCCATCAAAAGCCGTCGCGATCGCGAGGCTCACGGCGCTGTGCAGACGAAGTTCACGAATGTGTACGGAGCACGCACTGAGGAATGTATATCCGACTTCAGCGAAATCACATCCGTGTACATCGCCCGATACGAAAACAGAATACCGCAAGGGGTACGCTTTCGTGAATTTCTCCATCGCAGTGAATGCGCAGCGCGCTGTTGCTGAGATGCATGTGAAAATTTTACCCGGAGGGAACACGCTTCATGCCAGTCGTGCACAGAAGCGTTCCGAGCGCAGGCTCCGTTTGAAACGAGCCCGTGCACGCGCCCGCCAAGAACCCGCG
>JAAUYH010073873.1_pt1 | contig 12274 bp, 8 predicted proteins | sample 7278061 | NCBI WGS metagenome assembly JAAUYH01 (sample SAMN14350203, study PRJNA611818) | marine sediment metagenome | isolation source: surface marine sediment (0.6m) | place: French Polynesia: Moorea | collected 2018-08
CGATGATGTTTCTACCGACCACATCTCCCCGGTTGGCGTTCAATCGCTACTATTGCGCACCAATATTCCCGCGATTGCGGAGCATAGTTTCAAGTATCTCGACCCGACATTTCCGGCGCGCGCCCGCGACAATCCCGACGGCTGCATTGTGGCTGGGATGAACTATGGCCAGGGCTCGTCGCGTGAGCCCGCGGCATCGGCGCTGATGGTCTTGGGTATACGCGTGATCTTAGCGAAATCATTTGCTCGCATTCATTTGGAAAATCTCGCCAACTGGGGCATTGTGCCATTGCAATTTATCCAGCCGCAGGATTTCGCTCATGTGGAGGCTGGTGACCGATTGACCTTGCCAAAACTCAGGAGCTCGATCACCGACGATCGACAGCTCATTGTCATCAATCAGCGGACGGAAACGCCGATCGCGGTCTCTTGTCCTCTCGATCAATACCAGCGACAGGTTCTCGCTTCTGGCGGCATGCTTGCGCACATCATGCGAGAACCATCCAATCTTACAGACACACGACAATGACCGTCGTTGAGGAAGAAAATGATACCACCAGTTCGATTCAACACGTATTCCACGAACGCCCACTGGGCGCACAGTTCTCTGCTTGCACTATTCACCCTACTTGCCCTCGTCGCCATGACGCCGCAAATCGCGGCGTGTGGCAATACTCCGCAAGTCGAAAAGCAACCTAATGCGGCCAATACAGCCAGCAAAACCGGCGCACAAACGCACATCGCCAACGCCGGTGCAGACGGCGGAATCACCCTCATTTGGGGCACCATTGCCGATAACCCACAAGAGGAACAAGATAAGTTGGATGAGTGGGGGGATTTTCTCAACTACATGAGAAAACATCTGCGCAGCCACGGTGTTGCCGACGTCAAGTTAGTATTTTGTCATAGTCCACAAGAAATGGCGGATTGGATGCGCGACCGCAAGGTAGATCTCTTTGATGAATCTCCCTTTGGCGCCTATCTCGTGCATCGTTTGGGCGAATACGACGAGCCACTGCTCAATCGTTGGAAAAACGGCAATGAGAAATTTGGCTCGGTCATCTTTGTCAAGAAGGACAGCGGTATCACCAGTCTGGAGCAACTGCGCGGAAAGCGCATTGTCTTCCGCGGCGATACCTCCACGGCAAATTACTTTCGCCCCAAGGTGCACTTGGTCAAAAAGGGGTATAAGCTGGTTGAGAAAAAAGATTTCTCCGATCCGGTTGCTCCCGACGAAATCGGTTACAATTTCGTGTGGTCGAGTCGCGACAAGCAAGTGGAGACGGTTATGGACGGCAGAGCGGCGGCCGGCGGTATTAGCGATGAGTTTATCGACCAGCTCTTGGGCAATGATGTGGGGCCTCCGGGGTCGGCGCGCCATCCTCGCGATGAAGCCAACCAATTCAGGAGAGACGATTTGCTTGTGCTGAGCCGGATTCCCGGCGTTCTCCGCCGATTGGTCACGGTCCGCAAGGGGCTCGACTCAGACGTCAAGAGCGCGGTCCGAGAACTTCTCATTAATATGCATACATCTGCAGAGGGTAGGGCGGTGTTGGCGACGTTTGGGCCTTCGACTCGCTTTAGCGTCGCGGATACGGATGTGGTCGCGTATCAAGGCATTCTGGATCAGGGGGAGTTGGTGGAGCAAGAAGTGAGGAAGTTTGCGGGGAAGCGCTAGCGGCGAATGCTCTTCTGAAAATGGGGGGCAGTTGGGATCTGCGCAATGGGCGGAGAGCGGAGCCGCTGAGAGCGGAGCCGCTGCAGCTGGTGGGGCTTCCGGGGCTCAGACAGTCCTCGCCGGTTACTGTTGGGTGCCAAGCGCGCAAGGCGCCATAGAAACGCAAATCCCAGCGGCCGGCTGCGGAACTCGCCCGGAACCCCACCAGCTGCATCGTCTCCTCGGTTGGCTTTCTGGCCCGTTGGCTTTGTGCCCGTTGGCTTTGTGCCCGTTGGCTTTGTGCCCGTTGGCTTTGTGCCCGTCATCGCTTCGATCGGATAGACAATGAAAATGTTTCATTCGGCACTAGCGCGAATGGGAGGGGTCGGCGGCTGGCGGCTGCGGAACTCGCCCGGAACCCCACCAGCTGCATCGGCTCCTCGGTTGGCTTTCTGGCCTGTTGGATTTCTGCCCCCATTGCTTTGGTCGGTTGGAAAACGGAGATGTCTGATGAACCAAAATAGTATCTCTTCACAGAACTCATCTTCCCCTGGGGAGTCGTTGGGCGAGCAGCAGGCGAGTGGGCTGGCGCCGTCGTCGGCTTCACGGTCTGTCGAGAGCTCGCCATCTCATTCGACGTCTGGGCCGATATCGTCTTGGCGCCTCATGCGACTGTTTGCCGTGGTGGGCCTATGCGCGTTCGGCGGCGTCATGCCCTGGATCTATCGGGCCGTGGTTGATAAGGAGAAAATCTTCAGTGAAGAGGAATTCGCGGAAATATGGGCGCAAGGGCTCATGGTGCCAGGCGCGACCAGTACCAATGTCGCGGCCACCATTGGCTATCGCTTGGCCGGCTTGCGCGGCGCAGTCGGTGCGGTGTTCGGTCTGCTGGGGCCGCCTTTTGTCATCGTCATTGTGTTGGCCGAGCTGTACCGTCGCTTCGGCTCCATGGCGGCCGTTCACGGTGCGGTGCGCGGGGTGACCGCGGTCGCCGCCGGCTTGGTCATTGCGACGGGTTTCAAATTGGCGTTGGGCCAGCCGCGGGTATGGGCGCTGCCGGTATTCGCCTGCATCGCCCTCTTTGCCGTGACCGTTCTGCGCCTGCCCCTCTTCGTCGTCATTGTCGCTGTGTTGCCGCTGTCGTTTGTGGTCGCCTGGAGGGCAAATCGATGAATCTGCTGCTTTTTCTCGGTTGGCATTTCTTTCTGTTGTCCTTCATTGCTTTTGGCGCGGCCACATCGATTGTGCCCGATCTTCATCGGGTGCTCGTGGACTCCAGGCAGCTGATGACGGATGCTGAGTTTGCTGGCCTATTTGCCATGTCCCAGGCTGCGCCTGGAACCAATATCATGTTTGTTTCCGTGTTTGGTTGGCACGTGGCCGGACTTGCTGGGGCGCTCATCACGACCCTGGCGTTTTGCAGTCCGACCGCGGGGTTGGCGCTCACCATTGAGCGACTCGGTGCCCGTCATCGGCAATCGCGCTGGTATATGTCGCTTAGGCGTGCCATCGCACCAATTACGGTGGGTCTCCTCATGTCGACCGGCTATCTGCTGGGACGCAACACCATGACGCCAGGTGGGATTGCGTTGATGTTGATCGCCATTATCGTCCTGACGCGCACGCGCATGACGCCCCTTTGGGTGACCGCCCTTGGTGGCATCATCGGCGCCGCGGGCTTTGTCTGAACAGTCTGAGTATACGGCGCCAGGGTATACGACGCCCGGGTAGACTTCAAAGAAAAGTAGAGTTCATATCATGAAAGTTATAAGAATATATAGTGGCGATGATGGGGAGTCACATTTCGATACCATCGAGTTATCACCAGGGCCGCTGCCGGGGATAATATCGGGGGCAATGATGGACACGCAAGGGGCCTTCCTGCGCTGGTTGCCGGCGGGCGATGTGCAGGATTGGCATCCGGCGCCGCGACGCCAGTATGTGGTAACCTTGGTCGGAGAGTGCGAAATCGAAGTGGCCAGTGGAGTGCGCCGTCACTTCCAGCCCGGCGACGTCCTCCTGGCCGAAGATACCACTGGGCGCGGCCATATCACGCGCACCATCGGCGATGGCGAGCGTATCTGTATGATGATCCCGCTAGCCGAATAATCCGAATCCTCATAGTATCCAGAGAACAGCACATGAATAATCAAATTCGCATTCCATGCGTTCTCATGCGTGGAGGCACCTCAAAGGGGCCCTATTTCGTGGCCTCCGATCTGCCATCCGATCCCGCAAGCCGCGATCGCGTGCTATTGGCGGTGATGGGGGCGGGGCATGAATTGGAAGTTGACGGCATCGGCGGCGGCCATCCCACCAATAGCAAAGTCGCCATTGTGTCCCCGTCGCAAAGAGAGGACGCCGACGTCGACTATCTTTTTGCGCAAGTGCGCATCCAAGAGCGCATGGTCGATACCTCGCCCAACTGCGGCAATATGTTGGCCGGGGTGGGGCCCTTTGCCATTGAGACTGGCATGGTAGCCCCAAGGGGCGATGTCACCCCGGTGCGCATACATAACGTGAATACGCAAAAACTTATCGAAGCGCAAGTGCGCACGCCGAGCGGCAACGTCATCTATCACGGCGATGCCGCCATCGACGGCGTGCCCGGCACGGCATCTCCCGTGCATCTGGCATTTTTAGACGCCGCCGGGTCCAAGACCGGCGCGCTTTTGCCCACTGGTCGCGCCATCGACGTGATCGACGGTATCCAGGTGTCGTGCGTCGATGCAGCGATGCCGGTGGTTATCGCGCATGCGGCAGACTTTTCCGTAACCGGCCATGAGACGGCCGACGAACTCAATCGCAATCAGGCATTGCTTGTGCGACTAGAGCGCGTGCGCATTGCGGCGGGGGCGCGCATGGGCATTGCTGATGCCGCGGAGCGCGTGATTCCCAAGCCGGTTTTGGTCGCACCGCCAGTGCGCGGCGGTGCTTTGGCCGTGCGGTATTTTATGCCCCATCAATGTCACCATGCCCTGGCGATTACCGGTTCCGTGGCCATTGCTATGGCGTGCCAGCGCACCGATACGGTAACGGCGGCATTGATGGACCTCCCCGCGTTGCCGGCACAGCTCGACCTTGAGCATCCCTCTGGCAGCCTGCGCGTCCGACTCGAGCGACGCCCTGACCAGGACCAGCCCGTCGCCATGGTGCTGCGCACCGCGCGTCGCCTATTCGAGGGATCCGTCTTCGTCGCGAGAGACGTTCTCCCGCGAACAAACTCATTAGCCACTTAGGAAAAAACAATGACATATACCCATAATAGCTTTGGTACGAGGAGTGCGATAGCGGTGGGAAATAGACGCTACACGCTATTTCGCCTCCGGGCCCTCGCCAATGCATTTCCCGCGATCGAGCGACTGCCCTACGCACACAAGGTCATTTTGGAAAATCTGCTGCGCTGCGAAAATGGCACGTCGGTGAATGCCGAAGATATCGAAATCATCGCCAGCGGGCCGGCAAAAGATGCCTCCCCGCGCGACATTGCCTTCACGCCCGGCCGGGTTGTGCACCAGGATTTTACCGGCGTTCCCGCGTTGGCCGACCTCGTCGCCATGCGCGATGCCATCCAGCGCCTCGGAGGTGACCCCAGCCTGGTCAACACCATTCAACCGGTCGATCTCGTCATCGACCACTCTCTGCAGGTGGACGAGTTTGGCACACGCGAGGCATTCGGCATCAATAGCACAGTAGAATTTGCCCGCAATAGCGAGCGTTATCGCTTCTTGCGCTGGGGGCAGCAGAGTTTTAAGAATTTCCGCGTCGTTCCGCCACAAACCGGCATTGTCCATCAAGTGAACCTAGAATACCTGGCCCACGTGGTGATGGTGTCTGACGGAGATACCCACCCCATTGCCTATCCCGATACGGTCGTCGGCACCGATTCTCATACCACGATGATCAACGGGCTCGGTGTCCTCGGTTGGGGATGTGGCGGCATTGAGGCCGAGGCGGTGATGCTCGGCCAACCGGTCTCCATGCTCGTGCCAGACGTTATCGGCGTCAATCTGAGTGGCGAGCTCGCGGCCGGTGCGAGTGCGACCGATCTCGTACTTACGGTAACGCAGAGATTGCGCGCGTACGGCGTCGTCGGCAAGTTTGTCGAATTCTTTGGCGACGGCCTGTCATCATTGTCGGTGGCCGATCGCGCCACCATCGCCAATATGGCACCGGAATACGGCGCCACTTGTGGCCTTTTTCCCATCGACGAGGCCACGCTGCGTTTTCTCCAACTCTCGGGTCGGCGCAAAGAACACGTCGACCTGGTCGAGGCCTACGCCAAGGAGCAGGGGATGTTTTACCACCCAGAGGCCGACCGTGCCGAATACGCCGATGTGTTGACCATCGACTTGGCAGAAATTGAGGCCAGTGTCGCCGGGCCAGCCCGGCCGCAAGATCGCGTGGCTTTGACCGATTTGCCCACCTCGTTCGTTGGCGTCCTGCCAGCGCTCAGAAACGACGGCACCACCGACGAGCCCGACGATGCCCCGACCCAGCCAGACAGCGGCGTCCGCGTGCGCCAAGTACCAGTGACCATACACGGTGACGAGCATGTGGTCGGCGACGGCTCCGTCGTGATCGCCGCGATTACCAGCTGCACGAATACCTCGAATCCGGCTCTGGTCCTCGCCGCCGGCCTATTGAGCAAAAAGGCGCTGGCCAAGGGGCTCACGGCCAAGCCATGGGTCAAAACCAGTTTTGCCCCGGGCTCCAAAGTGGCGAGTCAATATCTCGAAAAAGCTGGTCTCATGTCGGCGCTGGAGGAGCTGGGCTTTTTCCTCGTCGGATACGGCTGCACCACGTGCGTGGGTAATAGCGGACCGCTACCCGTACCCGTGTCCGCAGCCATTCGCGACCGTGGACTCGTCGTGGCCTCGGTGCTGAGCGGCAACCGCAATTTTGAGGGCCGGGTACATCCCGAAGTGCGCGCCAACTATCTGGCTTCGCCGGCTCTCGTGGTCGCATATGCGCTGGCTGGCACCGTCAATGTCGACCTAACATCGGAGCCGCTGGGGCGTGACGCTGAGGGGCAGCCGGTCTACTTGCGCGATATCTGGCCCACGCGGCGGGAAATCGCCCAGCTCATTGATGAGCACTTGAGTCCAGAGATGTTTCGCTCGGTGTACAGCGATGTCTTTGCCGGCGATGAGCGTTGGCGGACCATGGACGTCACGACTAGCGACGTATACGATTGGCAAGAGCGATCGACCTATATCAAGCGACCGCCGTATTTTGACGATATGGGCAACGCTCCGCCATCCGCCGTGGACATTCGCGGGGCCCGGGTGCTGGCTTTGCTCGGCGATAGCATTACCACCGATCATATTTCGCCAGCGGGCCCCATTGCTCGCGACAGTCCAGCCGGCGCCTATCTCATGGAGCTCGGCATTGCCGCCGAGAACTTCAATGCCTACGGCGCCAGGCGCGGCAACCACGAGGTCATGGTGCGGGGCGCATTTGCCAACGTGCGCTTGCGCAATCGACTGGCACCGGGCACTGAAGGTGGATTTACCCGCCACTGGCCCAGCGGCAAAACCATGTCCATTTTTGATGCATCGGTCCGCTACCGGGCCGAGCAAACTCCGCTGATCATTATTGGCGGCAAACAATACGGCACTGGTTCGTCGCGGGATTGGGCCGCCAAGGGGCCGTTGCTATTGGGCGTGCGCGCGGTACTTGCCGAGAGCTTTGAGCGCATTCATCGCAGCAATCTCGTCGGCATGGGCATTGCGCCCCTCGAATTTGCTCCAGGGCAAGGTGCCGAATCGTTGGGCATCCGCGGCGACGAGGTCTATGAAGTCATCGGATTTGCCGAAGCCATTGCCGGCGGCTTTGCCAATGGGCGCGAGCTGATGGTCCGCGCCCTTCGGGCCGATGGCTCGAGCGACGAATTCCCAGTAACGGTGCGCATTGATACTCCGCAGGAGCTTCTCTACTATCAACACGGGGGCATTCTGCAATACGTGATTCGGCAGTTTTTGACCCGCGATAGGGAAGCGACCGCGTGCGGCGTATGAACTCGCAGCCCAATGACACGACACGATACAACATTCCGCATACTCTCGATAATGGGGTTTTCTCATGCAGTTCCACCTAACATTTCTCAAGGCGACTCGGGCGTTACTCGCCCTGGTGGCAGTCCATACGCTCGTCGCCTGCGTTTCCGCAAACGGCGGCAGAGATACGCAAACACCAACTCCTAGACCCACGGCGTCGGTGGCGGGGCAAGAGCGCGGTGGCGAAGTTCACGTGATGATCTCTGGTGGCCTCACCGCGGCCTATCGCGCGCTCCTGCCCGAATTCGAGCGCTCCACGGGGATTAAGACCTTTACCTCGTACGGTGCGTCCATGGGCCAGGCCCCGGACGCCATCCCCGTGCGCCTCAAACGAGGTGAACGCGCCGACGTCCTCATCATGGTGGGATACGCGCTGGAGGACCTCATTGAACAAGGCGTTGTCGATGGCGGTAGCCGGCGCAATCTCGCCAGGTCGAAGGTCGGCATGGTCGTACGCGCGGGCCAGCCCAAGCCCGACATTAGCTCGGTTGCGGCATTTAAGCGCGCGATGCTGGAGGCGGAGTCCATTGGCTACTCGGCGAGCGCCAGCGGCCGGTTTATTTCGCAGGAATTGTTTCCCCGGCTCGGCCTCAGTGATGAGCTGGCGAAAAAGGGCCAGAAGGTACTCAGCGAGCGGGTGGGCACAGTGGTCGCACGGGGCGAGGTAGAAGTCGGCTTTCAGCAAGTCAGCGAATTACTGCCGATTCCGGGCGTCGACTTTGTCGGGCCACTGCCGCCCGAGTTGCAAAAGATCACCATCTTCTCGGGGGGAATCACCACCGAGGCCAAGAACCGAGACGCCGCCAATATCCTGATCGACTACTTTATGAGCGCAGGCGCCCGCGCCATCGAAGAAAGCGGTATGGAGCCCATACACGCCACGCGTCGCCCCGTTACGGGTCGTCGTGCCTCGGTCGGGTACAACGCCGGCCACGAATTGCCGTTTGCGTTCTTTCGCCGCAATCCTCGGGGGGCAAAGCCGCGCGCCAATGGCATCACCGAGATTCGCGGCCCCTACTACACGCCTGTGGGCAAGCGCTATCTGGCCGATGTTCTGGAGACCATGGGACCGTATATCGACAGTTTCAAATTCGCCGGAGGGTCGTTTATGCTGATGGACCGCCAGGTCATCAAGGAGCTCATCGATCTGTGCCACCAGCATGGCGTCATGGTGTCCACGGGTGGATTTATCGAGGCAGTACTGCCATACGGCAATGAGGCCGTGGACCGCTATCTCGCGGAGGCCAAGAGCCTGGGTTTTGACATTATCGAAGTATCGAACGGGATGATCGTCATTCCAGACGATGATTTGGTGCGCATGGTCACGCGCATCAATGAAATGGGCCTCAAGGCCAAGGCGGAAATCGGCATTCAACTCGGTGCGGGCAGTGCGTCCTCCAGTGCTGAGCTGCAAGCTGAGGGCACGCGCGAGACCGCCTCGGTGGTGGCGTTGGGTCGTCGTTTGCTCGATGCAGGGGCATGGATGGTCATGCTGCAGTCGGAGGGGATTACGGAACATGTGCCGCAATGGCGAACCGATGTAATTTCACAAATCGCCACCGAGTTGGGCACCGAGCGGGTCATGTTTCAGGCGGCTGATCCCAGCGTGTTTCGTTGGTATATCAAGAACTACGGCCCACAAGTGAATCTATTTGTCGATCACTCGCAAATTGTTCAGCTTGAGAGCCTGCGCTCGGGAACCTGGGGACCGAAAAACCTGTGGCAGCGCATTGTGCGTTATCAATAGACGCGGAGCTGATCGATGAAGCCCCACAATCCAACCCGGCGTGCTGGGTTTATCCTCCTCGGTCTCATGGCGGCCGTCGTGGTCGGCATGGCCACCTCCGCGGCAGGGCTGCCGCAGCCCGCATATATGACGGCCGCCATCATCACATTATGTGCTGTGTGGTGGGTAACCGAGCCCATTGATTTAGCAGCGACCGCGATCATTCCCTTTGCCCTCTTGCCCCTCGCCGGCATTATGGATCACAAGGAGGTATCGAGCGCCTATGGCAACTCCATCGTCCTACTTCTGTTGAGTGGATTTTTGCTGTCGAAGATGCTGGAGGACAGCGGCACCCATCGGCGACTGGCCCTGCTGATGGTGCGGTTGGTGGGCGGACAATCGCATCGGCGCTTGGTATTGGCGTTTATGTTGGCCACGGCGGCCCTCAGCATGTGGATCGCCAATACCGCTGTGGCCCTGATGATGCTGCCCATTGTGGCGGCCGTGTACGAAGGCGACGAGCACGCGAGTCTGGCCGCACCGCTGCTCTTGGGCATTTGCTATGCGGCCAACATCGGCGGCATGGGCACGCCCATTGGCACACCACCGGCCGTGGTGTTTATCGCCGCCTATGAAGAGACCACGGGAAAGACCGTGAGCTTTGTCGATTGGATGAAGCTCGGGGTACCGGCCGTGCTCATATTGGTGCCCCTCGCATGGGTTATCGTCACCCGCAAACTCACCACCGGGACGCCCGTGGTGCTAGAGGACCACGGTCCCTGGACTAGGCGGCAAAAATTAGTTTTGCTAATATTTGTTATCACGGCGCTGGCCTGGGTCACGCGCGAGGGTCCGGCCGGCGGATGGACAGAATTATTGGGCATGGTCGACGAAAACGGCAAGTCCATGGTCGGCGATAGTACGGTGGGCCTCTTCTGCGTCGGGCTGGCATTTCTCATACCGGGTGGCGAGGGGCGCCCGCTCCTCAGCTGGGACGTGGCCGCGCGCATCCCGTGGGGGCTCTTGGTCTTGGTGGGCGGCGGCATTGCCTTGGCCCGGGCGTTTACTAGCTCGGGTCTCTCTACCAGTATGGAGGAGGCCATTGCCGCAGTGGCCGGCTGGCCCCTGATATACACGATTCTGACCGTTTGTCTGCTCGTGAGCTTTATGACCGAGCTCGCCAGCAATACCGCGACCGCCACCTTGCTCATGCCGGTGTTGGCTGCCGCCGCCATCGGCGTCGGCGTCGACCCCGGCATGCTCATGATGCCGGCCGTGTGGAGTGCGGCGTGCGCATTCATGTTGCCGGTGGCCACGGGGCCCAATGCCGTGGTCTACGGTTCCGGTCGGGTGTCCATCGCGTATATGGTCAAGTCCGGCTTGCTATTGAATATGGTTGGCGTGACCGTGATATCGATTCTGTGCTTCAATTTGCTGCCGCACATTTTGCCGTAAGCGCGCTGTGGCTTTGGCAATGGGACATAGGCTATGGTCGTTTCCCCAGCGCCAGCCAGGCCGGCATGGTGATGTCCTGGGGGCCCGGGCCCAGTTCGCGCTCCAGGCGTTGGCGCATGCGCTCGGCGAGCCGGGCAAATCGCGCTGGCGATAACTGCTCAGTAGCGAGCGCCAAACCGACGTGTGCGCGCCGCATACCGGACCACATCGCGTCGAGTGACGGCATGTGCCAGGTATGTACCGATTCGTGGATATCGACGGCAAACCCGGCCTCGCCCATCTCGCGCGCCAGCTCGTCCGGGTCCGCCAAAGGCTGGCCACCGCTGGCCGGCGCCGCCGATTCGCGGGCCAGTTCGTCGCTGATGATGGTAAATGCTGCGATGGTATCTTGCGGCTGCCAGCTCGCGACCACGGCGCGTCCGCCGGGGCGCACCACCCGGGCGATTTCGGCAAAGCCGCGCGCCCGGTCGGGAAACATGAATAGCCCGAACATGGAAAATGCCGCGTCAAACGACGCGCTGTCGTAGGGGAGCGCCTGCCCATCCCCTTGCCGTATCGAGAGCTTGCCCATCTCGGCGGCGCTCGCCCGCAGGCACAGTTGAGCCAGCATCTGCGGCGAGAAGTCGAGCGCGTGCACGTGCGTGATGCGGGTCGCCGCCAGCGCCAGCGTACCCGGTCCGGTGGCCACATCGAGGACGGCATCGCCCGGTGCTAGCTCGGCCAACCGTATCGCGTCCGCGGCATAATGACCCAAGTGATCGGCGACGAACTCGGCGTACGCCGATGCCACTTGATCCCATGCGGGCGCGGCCGTGATCTGACCTAGGTCGAGATCGCACTGATCTTGCTCCACTGGCCGGGGACGTGGCCGCGGCTTGCGCGCGTAGAGGAGGGCCGCGGTATGCTCTGTATTGCGCGATGCTGCGCCGTTATCGGTGTCTTTGAATGTGCCATTGTCGTCGCTGTGACCGTCGTGATGCTGGTGCGCTGGCGTTTTGACGACTTCGCAGCGCATGATTTCGAATCCGGCAAACGCATGGACGAGCTCGTGCAGGGTGGGGCAATGAAAACCGGCGAACTCTGGCGATTGGCCCATGGTGGCATCGAAGTCTTTGATCACCACCGCACCGCCTGGCGCCAGGGCCTCACCCGCAATGCGAAACATCTCGGCTTGATCGTCCCGGGTGGTGGGCAGGGCAAAACTGCTGATGATGAGGTCGAAGGCGCCATTGGGCTGCCAGTTGGCGGCATCGGCCACGAGAAGCTCGGCGTCGAGGCCGCGGCTATCGAGCACCTTGCGGGCGGCGGCAATGGCCCGGGGGGCAATGTCCACGCCGGTGACGTGCCAGCCCCGCTGCGCCAGCGCGGCCACCAGGC
>JAAUYH010184041.1_pt1 | contig 12273 bp, 9 predicted proteins | sample 7278061 | NCBI WGS metagenome assembly JAAUYH01 (sample SAMN14350203, study PRJNA611818) | marine sediment metagenome | isolation source: surface marine sediment (0.6m) | place: French Polynesia: Moorea | collected 2018-08
ACTGGAAATCTATCAAAATTTTATTCTTGCCTTTCACGAAGCTTTAAGAAAAATCTATGCAAAAACCTACGATCCTAAGAAAAGTAGGATAGAAAATCGCCGCAGAATCGATAAGAAATACGAAGCTATCAGAAGCGAACTGAGCCGATGTTACGACCAAGAATTACTAGAAGACTTTTTAGCTGATTTTTTGTCTAGAGCAGGTCTTAATTCCTCCCTATACGAGCAATGGGAGCAAATACTACCTCTAATCGTTAACGAAGTTAACTGGAAAAAAACGAGGAATTTATCATTAATTGCCTTAGCCAGTTATAAGCCTCGCAGGTTTTCTTTACGCCAAGTACCAATCGGATTTTGGACTGTATTGCTTGAGGTTAATTATCAAGCAGCGATTTTATTTTTGCTCAAAAACCCGATTCTGGAGATTTTTCCCGAAATACAATCAGAAGTTTTAGCAGTACCTCAAGTCTAATCTCGTATCTATATTTTAGATGGAATTATTGGTAATCTATTATTATGTCTAGGTATTATTTATTTGGAACTCTCTTAACTCACTATGGTTCGGCATCATTAAATCATGGCAAAAGCAAAGGGAACACTAGTCCCCTCCAAAAAGCTAAATGGCACAATAAAATTCACTCTGTAGTAAATAGCGATCCTATACGTTGGGCATTACGATATTACTGGCAGCAGAATGGTTATCCTGTCAATCGCAATTGGGATGGAGATGATTTTATCAATTACTGGCTAGATGAAAACTTCGACCCAGAAAGATTTATCGACGACGATCTACTAGGTTATTTACGTCCTGAAGCTGCTAGAAGGGAAGTAGAATCAGAAGTGAATGATGAAGCTGATTCGGAAATAGAAGAAGCCGCATCAACTCGAACTCGACATCCACAAAGGTTGGGCGCATTGGGAGTCAATCGCGCTTTTTCTCTAACTCCTTTTGATGGAGGAGTAACTTTTAATGCTAAAAGTGGAGAAAAAGATAGTACTTCTCTACATTTCATCGAATTTCATAATACTCGCTATCAGTATGTCTTTGGTTTAGATTGCAATCATCTCAAAGATAAATCGCGAGTTTTTTCCCTCTTAGAGGGGTTGATGTCTATTCGTAAGGTAGGAGGACACAATAATGTGTTTTGCTATGATTTTTCCCCTGAAAGCATGGTCTTGCGCTGGACTAAATATAATTCACCAGATATATTTTACTGTTTTGAACAATTGGAAACTCAACCTGGGATGTATGGCGAACCTTCTATTTCTCCTAATTTAACTGAATTGGTAGTCAATGAAGATATTAATCCAGATGAACTATGGATTGGGGGCAAAATTGCCAAGAATTTTGAACTTGAAAAGGCTCATATCTTTCCTGGAAAGAAAAAGACTATTGCCGAGTTGAAAAAAATTATTGCCAGAGATTTAGAACTACCTCAGTCTTAATAATAGAAATGAATTCAATCGCTTTGTATGTTGATGTTCCCTGTGCGACTTTTCGTCAGTCACACAGTCGGGAATACGGCAAAACCTATTCGGTTCCTCCTCCTTCGACAGTCTATGGAATGTTGCTATCTTTGGTAGGGGAGACAGACACTACGAGACATTCTGGAGTCAAACTGGCTATAGCCATGCTATCTCAACCACAGAAGTCTAAGCTCTTAAGAAAAATCAGGCGATTCAAAAAACCCAATCTTAACGATTCAAGCAATTCCATACCTGAAGATCAAGAGATTTTGACGGATATTAAATTTATTGTTTGGGTAGAATCGACAGATGAAGAGGTAAAGCCAACTCTTGCAGAGAAAATAGAGCAAGCTAAAATCGAGCCTAGTTTGGTAAAACGCTTTGGCTGTCTGTATTTAGGGGAAAGCAATGACTTGGTTAATTCTGTGAAATTGGCTTCAGAGCCTCATTTGAACCAAATCGAGCGATGGTTGGTTCAAGATGAAACAGGGAAAATGACATTACCTTATTGGGTCGATCACGTTGGTTCGAGGGGGACGAAACGGCAACGTTATTCATTGCAGGAATTAAATGTAAATTTTCCGCCAAATCGCTCTTGGACGGTAATTCATACCGATTAAATGCAAGCATCTACGATTGTCAAATAGTTTTGAGGGGAATAAATAGCTGTAATCTTTAAACAGTAAGTAATACAGAGATTTTTTAGTAGATGGAGGTACTTGAATTTTTTCAAAGCTATGTAAATCAGTAGTTTCAAGGACTGAATTGTTCGTTATCATTGAAAAGTGAGCTTAAATTGCAGTGTTTTTCTATGAATGCTTGCAAAATTGATTATCAATCATTGCCAGACATGGCTTGTAGGGTCTGCCCTGCTTCTTGGTTATATGTCTTTAGGCGTTGCTCACTCAGTACTATCCTCGGTGGAAACTCGTTCTGCTGATGTTCTGCTTCTTGGTTATATGTCTTTAGGCGTTGCTCACGCATAGTTGCGATCTGGTTTATTCCTATATTGATAGACTGCTTCTTGGTTATATGTCTTTAGGCGTTGCTCACAATAATCTCTGGGTTGTTTCCTGCTCGCCCGACTACTGCTTCTTGGTTATATGTCTTTAGGCGTTGCTCACGGATTTCCGATGGGATGGACGGACGAGGGTTGCACCCTGCTTCTTGATTATATGTCTTTAGGCGTTGCTCACTTCAAAAGCTTTGAAATCTCGTTACCGTAAACGAGGAATGATTTTAAGCGTCAAAGACGCTGATATTACTCTATCTTCTTAAATCGTACTGTTGAGTGAGATTAATGTTGAGTATCGAACCTAAAGTTGAAACATCTTCTTTAAATAATTGAGAGATTGAGATTTTAGCTAGGTTACATACTGGAATCAGAAGGTTAATTAGATTTAATGGCTTACTTTTGTGCTGTGTAATAGTAATCTTTAATTGCTCTAGTATTTTTCCTAGTGTGATGAACTTAGTTAAATCTTGTCTTAGCGATCGCTCGAAGGAGAATTGAATTAGTTGCAGTTTTTGAATTAAGTCTGGAAGAGTAGGTGGAGAATTTAAAAGAGGTGCGGTAGCGATTAACTCTCCAATCCCTGTTATGATTTGACGTTCCTTTTCGTTAATTTTGATTTCAGCGTCGCTATCTACATAGCCTAGCCATTGCTTACAGTGATCGCAATAACCCAGACGAGAGTTATTAGCGATCGCTTTTTGCTGAGAGTCGCAATGAGGACAGCGATCCACCAATTTACAGTGAAGTTGCGGACAGTAAGTAACATCTTTAAACGACCATAATAAAGGCTCATATATGGGTTTGTTTTCTTGTCGCCATTGCTCGAAACACATGGGACACCAAACTTTTTCTTGACGGAATAATCCTCGCTCTTTGATTACTTCTTTCCAGGTTAAACAAGATAAATATTGTAAATTTTGACATAGAGTTAATTGCTGTAGAGCATTAACGAGCGATCGCGTCATATCTCTCATGCCATTGATAGCTGGTTTAGCATCGCTATTTGCAAAAAGAATGCTGACGTTCTTCGACAACATCTCTGGCTGATATTGGTCGCCCACGATTGCAGGAGCAATTTCTCCCATAATTAGCTTCTTTAAGGGAAGGCAATGTTCTTGGGCTAATCTGGATACATAGCTGCTGATACTTTCGGTATATGGTGTTCCTACTCCTATGGGTTTGAGTGAATATAAGCGACTCCTTGGAGGAATTTCAAGAGATTGTGAGATTATAATACGATCGTAAATTTGAAGAACGTTTTGATCGGTCATATAAAGTAAAAGAAATTGATTATTAAAGAGTGTATCAACAGAAATTAGGTAAACGGGAATGCTAAAGATAAAGCCATTTATTTTAATTCCCATTAATGTCTCTTGTTAATTCCATCAAAACTATTCCCGAAGCTGGTCAGTTGGTCACCTTGAGAGGTCGTCGTTTCTGTGTTACGGATGTCTGCGCTTCAAGCAGTTCTACTAATGTTGTACGAAATAGGCAAACTGCGAACCACCATTTAGTCAAGGTGAAGTCGGTGGAAGATGACGATCTAGGTGCAGAACTAGAAGTTATCTGGGAATTAGAGATAGATGCTGCTACCTATGAAACAAGGGAACTACCTTATCCTGGAGGTTTTGATTCAGCCGATCGCCTGGATGCTTTTTTAGATGCAGTTCGTTGGGGTGCAGCTTCTTCGGCGGATGTGAGAAATATTCAGTCTCCATTTCGCAGTGGTATCGATATTGAAGATTATCAGTTAGACCCTGTAGTTAGGGCGATTCAGATGCCCCGCGTAAGTCTTTTAATTGCTGATGACGTTGGGTTGGGTAAAACCATCGAAGCGGGATTAGTGGCTCAGGAAATGATGCTTCGGCAGCGAGTGCAGAAAATATTAGTTGTCTGTCCATCTTCGTTACAGGTACAGTGGCAGCAGCAGATGCGGGATAAATTCGGTTTGGATTTTCGCATAGTTGGCAGCGATCTGATGAAGCAATTGAGAAGGACTAGAGGAATTCACGTCAATCCTTGGACTCACTATCCCCGTTTGATTACTTCCATTGATTTTCTCAAGCGCGATCGCCCGTTAAGGTTAATGAGGGAAGTTTTACCCCAGGAAGGAGAATCAATCTATCCCCGTCGCTTCGATCTTTTGATTGTGGATGAAGCTCATAACGTTGCTCCATCGGGAAGCGGTAACTATGCCATAGACTCTCAAAGGACGGCAGCTATTCGCTTACTCGCACCGCATTTTGAACACAAAATGTTTTTGACTGCCACTCCTCACAACGGTTATCCAGAGAGTTTTACCGCATTATTGGAGTTACTCGACTCCCAAAGGTTTGCCAGGGGGGTAAATCCAGATCGTTCTCAGTTAGAGGTGGTGATGGTACGCCGTCTTAAAAGAGAACTACCGCCGAAATGGGATGGTACTCCTCGTTTTCCCCAACGGCAGTTAGAAGCGATCGCCGTTGACTATAGCCCAGAAGAAAAAGCGGTTAATCGGATGTTGGGAGAATACACCAACCTCAGACGCAAAAATGCTCAAGATAACGTTGAGTTGTATTCAACGGAATTTGTCTTGAAGCTCCTGAAAAAAAGGTTATTTTCTTCCCCTGCTGCTTTTCTTACCACTTTGGAAAAACATCACGAATCTATCGAATCCAAACGTAGAAAATCCCGAACCAGCCTGCAAAAATCAAATCTAGGAATTTTGCGCCGTCAGCTTGCGGGTTTAGAAGAAGATTTTGCCGACGACATGGCTTATGAAGAATCTACTGATAGCGCGATCGATCTGACTTCTCGTTTATTTTCCGAATTAAATGCAGAGGAAAAACAGCTTTTAGAGAAAATGTTGGCTTGGGCAGAAACCGCCGAGAGAAATCCCGATTCTAAAGCCCAGGAATTGTTGAGTTGGTTAGAAGAAGTAATTCGACCAAATGGCAAATGGTCAAATGAGAGGGTAATTATCTTTACCGAGTATCGCGCTACCCAAAAGTGGCTCTACGATCTTTTAGCCAATCGCGGTTTTGCCAAAAATAATCGGCTAATGACCATGTACGGTGGGATTAATCCCGATGAAAGGGAAAAAGTTAAGGCAGCTTTTCAAGCTAATCCTGAAGTATCGACAGTCCGCATTCTCTTGGCTACCGATGCAGCTTCAGAAGGTTTGGATTTACAGAATTATTGCTCTAATCTAATTCACTACGAAATCCCCTGGAATCCCAATCGCATGGAACAGCGTAATGGCAGGATCGATCGCCACGGACAAAAAGCCTCAGAAGTGAAAATCTATCATTTTGTGGGCAAAAACTACGCTCAAACTAATAATCAGGGAATCGCTCCAGGAGGATTAGAAGGGGATTTGGAGTTTTTAATGCGGGCAGCCCTCAAGGTAAATAATATTCGCGAGGATCTAGGCAAAGTTGGTTCTGTAATTGCCAGCCAGGTAGAAGAGGCTATGTTGGGCAAGCGGACTAGTTTTGATACCACCCAAGCGGAAGAACAGGGAGTAGCCGTGCGGAAGATGTTCAAATTTGAGCGTCAAATAAACGATCGCATTGCCAAGCTTAAAGAACATTTAGATGAAACTCTCACCACTCTAAGGCTCGAACCGCAAAATATCGAAACTGTAGTCAAAATTGGCTTGGAACTAGCAGAACAACAACCCCTACAGCCCGTGAATGATCGAGAAGGTATTTATCATCTACCTGCTTTTAAAGGCAGTTGGGCGAACTGCACTCAAGGATTACCAGACCCCCATACAGGTGAGATTCGGGCGGTAACTTTTAATCCCGATCTAACTAGAGGGCGAGAAGACTTGGTTTTGATTCACCTCAATCATCCTTTGGTGCAGATGTGTCTGCGCTTGTTGCGGGCGGAAGTTTGGTCGCGGGGTAGTCAGAAAAATCTCCACAGGATTACGGCAAAGGTTGTGCCAAACAGCGTTCTCGAATTTCCCGCAGTAATAGCCTATGGCAGGCTGTTAATTTTGGGAAATGACAGCCAAAAACTCCATGAAGAAGTCATCTCCGCAGGGGGAATTCTTAAAGAAGGTCGTTTTAGTCGGTTGAATGTACTAAAAATCCGCGATGCTTTAGCTGTTGCTAATGGTGGGGAAATTCAAGATTCAACCAAAGAGAGTCTGGTTAAACTGTGGGACAGCTACATAGAGTCTCTGCTCAATAGTCTAGAAAAACGGTCAGAAGAACGTACTCAAGCCCTAGAAAAATCTCTGCAAAGAAGATGCGATAAAGAAGTTGCTGACCTCACTACCATACTCACTGAATTACAACGCAGTATCGAACAGGAACTTGCTGAATTTGCCAAACCTTTGCAGTTAACGCTGAATTTATTCAATGATGCCGAACAACAGCAGTTAGAGAGCAATCGCAATAGTCTCAAAGCTAGGTTAGAAGATATTCCCCAGGAAATCGAGCAAGAAACCAAGTTAATTAAAGACCGCTTTGCTAATTTGAGTTCCCGTCTATTTCCCCTGGCGATCGCATTTGTGATCCCTCAGAAGTATGCGTAATCGAAGAGTTAAAAAACGCGCTTAGATGGGCATATTTGGGCATAAATGATGTATTACAAGGTATTTAGGGAACTTTAGAAATATAAGATTATTTTTTTATCTTTTTTAAAGTTTTTACTAATTTTTTTAATATGTCTGTCCCTCATCATCACGCTGAGTGGCTTTCTCTAATAGAAGCCCAAGGTGCTTTTTTGAGCATCGAAGAATTATTAAAAGTTTTCCCTCAAGGGTTGGATGCCCACGAACCAGAACACTTTAATTCGCTCAAGATAGCCTATGACGAGTGGTCGTATGAGAAATTTAATCTAGAGATTCATCGTGCTTGGATTGATTGGGTGTTACGGAATACCTTAGAATTTCCCGATGAACTACTTCAGCAACGGCAACAAATTGCTCCTAGTCTGACGGTGAAGGTGGCGCAGTATGGGGAAAGTTTGACTCCCGATGTGGTTTTGGTCGAGCCAGATACGGCGAAACCCCAAATGCTGGTTAAAATTGTGTCTTTTGACCAGGGTTTGGAAAAGTCTTATAAGAAATCTCGCTGGACAGCTTCCCCTGCTACGCGGATGCTGGAATTGTTGCGGGGGACTGGTATCAGTTTGGGCATGGTGACTAATGGGGAACAGTGGATGTTGGTATATGCACCCCAGGGGCAAAGCAGTAGTTTTATTTCTTGGTATAGCCATCTCTGGGTAGAGGAGAAAGTAACTCTCAGGGCTTTTCGCAGTTTATTAGGGGTGAGGCGGTTTTTTGCCGTAGAAGCAGAGGAAACTCTCACGGCGTTATTTCAAAACAGCAAGGATTCTCAAAAAGAGGTTACAGACCAATTAGGAAAGCAGGTTCTTAAGGCGGTAGAAGTTTTAGTCCAGAAGATCGATAAGTTAGACCAAGACAGGGGTTTGCTGAAAGATGTTTCGGAAGAGAAATTATACGAATCTGCCTTAGTGGTTATGATGCGGTTGGTGTTTCTCTTTTATGCTGAGGAAAAGGATTTATTGCCAGCAGACATAGTAAGCAAGACGCTTTATTATAAATCCTATGCGGTTTCTACAATTCGGGAAGAGTTGAGAAATCAAGCAGACAGTTACGGCGAAGAGATTTTAGAGCGTCGTTATGATTCTTGGTGTCGTTTGCTGGCATTATTTCGGGGGATACACGGGGGAATTAATTACGATTTACTAAAGTTACCTGCTTATGGAGGAGAGTTATTTGACCCCAAAATTTATCCGTTTTTAGAAGGTGACGAACAAGTTCTACAAGTTGATAACCGTACGGTTTTACATTTACTAGAAGCTATACAAATCGTACAGGATAAGTTACCAGGGGGAAACAGCGAACCCCGTCGTGTTTCTTTTAAAGGTTTGGATGTAGAGCAGATCGGGCATATTTACGAAGGTTTATTAGACCATACTGCGGTTAGGTCGCATCAAACAGTTTTGGGTATAGTAGGGACTAAAAATAAAGAGCCAGAGCTAGCTTTAACCGAATTAGAAGCGAAATACAGCGAGGGAATAGATAGTTTAGTTAAATATCTCTACAAAGAAACCAAAAGGTCTAAATCTGCCTTAAAAAATGCACTAAACAGAGAGGAGAAGTTAGATTCCTATACCCATAACAAACTATTAATTGCTTGCCAGAACAATACGGAATTGATAGAGCGAGTATTACCTTTTTATCATTTGCTGCGGGAAGATACTTTTGGCGATCCTTTGGTAATTCCTCAAGGTAGTGTTTATGTTACCAATGGGTCAGATCGTAGGGATACGGGAACGCACTACACTAGCAAAAATGTCACTGAAGAAATCGTTCGTCACACTCTCGAACCATTGGTTTATGAAGGAGTAGCTGAGGGTAAACCAGTAGAAGAATGGCAGTTAAAAACTGCTGATGAATTATTAGCATTAAACATTTGTGATTTCTGCATGGGGTCGGCTGCCTTCTTAGTTCAGGCTTGTCGGTATTTAGGTGAAAAACTGGTACAAGCTTGGTCAGATGCCGAAGCTAGTAATCCTGGACAATTATTAACCGCACCAGAAGGTAAACTGTCTCTTTCCCATCCTGAAGAATCAATAATTCCCGAAGAAGGTTTATCAAGATTAACTATTGCCAAACGCACGATAGCCCAAAGATGTTTATATGGTGTAGATAAAAATCGTCTGGCGGTATTGATGGCAAAGTTATCCCTGTGGCTGGAGACGATGCAAAAGGATAAGCCCTTTACCTTTTTAGATCATTGTCTGAAAACTGGTGATTCTTTAGTTGGGGTGAACCTAGAACAGTTAAAAAGCTGGAATTTGGATACTTCCGAAGGAACTAATTTTGATATTGGTGTAGATGTTCTCTGGAAAGAAGCTCAATCAGCAATAGAACAACGGTTAAAAATACAGTCTCTTCCTGGAAACACCCCTCAAGACCTCCAAGAGAAGGCTTTTTTGTTAAATAAGGCTAACTATAGGCTTAACGATCTTAAAGATGGAGCAGATCGATTAATAGAGATTTATCTTTCTGGACTTAAGAAAACCGAACGAGAAGCCCTACGAGAAAGAATGGTAAACGTTGTTAACAAAGATATGAAAAGTATCCCCGAAGCCGATCTAAAGAAACTACCAAAAAGTTTAGGTGCTTTCCACTGGGAATTAGAATTTCCTGAAGTTTTCTTTCCTGCATTAGAGGGAGAGAAAGGTGAATCGCAGATACGGACTGGTTTTGATGCCATTGTTTCCAATCCGCCGTTTATGGGGGGTAAAAAAATTACGGGGGTTTTGGGTACTCCCTATCGAGATTATTTAGTTGACTATCTGGCAAATGGAACAAAGGGAAATGCCGATCTTTGTGCCTATTTCTTTTTACGGGCTAATCAATTAATACAAGCTGATGGACATTTGGGTTTAGTTGCTACCAATACTATCGCTCAAGGGGATACCAGAGAAGTTGGCTTAGACCAAATTGTCAAACCTCCCGTACTTGCTGGTAAACAGACAGAATTAGCTTCAACTATCTATCGTGCTGTTCCCAGTCGTAAGTGGGAAGGTTCGGCGAGTTTAGAAGTAGCTTACGCTTGGCTGAAAAAAGGACAATGGCATAGTGAATATTACCTTGATGATAAATCCGTAACTGGTATTACTCCCTATTTAACTATTCCAGGTAAAGCAGTAGGGAAACCTCACAGATTAGCAGCTAATCAAAATAAATCTTTTCAGGGTTCAATTTTGAATGGAATGGGTTTTGTCTTGACTCCAGAAGAAGCTCAAACACTGATCGAAAAAGATCCCCGCAACAAAGATGTGTTGTTTCCATATCTTAACGGGCAAGACTTAAATAATAATCCCGATCAGTCTTCTAGCCGTTGGGTGATTAATTTTCACGATTGGGCATTAAATGCCGAACATGACGATCCAAAAAAACCTAAAGGACATCCTTATGCTGCTGATTATCCCGATTGTTTGACAATTCTGGAGGAAAAAGTAAAACCTGAGAGGTTAACAAAGGCTGCCGATGTTGCTGCTGCTCCTTGGTGGCAGTTTTGGCGTATTCGAGGAGAACTTTATGAAGCGATCGCAGGACGCGATCGGATTTTAGCAGCAGCTAGAGTTAGTAAACTACTAATAATTTCTTTTGTCCCTGCAAATTTGGTTTTTAGCGAACAGTTAGTCATTTTTCCTTTTAATACTTCTGATTTCATTGCATTACTTCAATCATCAATTCATAATGTCTGGGCTTGGAAAAATTGCTCAACAATGAGAGATGCAGGAATTCGCTACTCTCCTACTGATGGCTTTGAAACTTTCCCCTTCCCCGAATCAACCACCAACCTGGAAACCATTGGCGAAACCTACTACAACCATCGTCAAGGCATCATGCAAACTCGCCAGGAAGGACTGACCAAAACCTATAATCGCTTGAATGACCCCGCAGAAACCAGCGAAGACATTATCAAACTCCGTCAACTCCATGTCGAAATGGACTACGCTGTCGCACAAGCCTACGGTTGGGAAGACTTACTAAACGATGAAGGCGAAACGATGAAGGATGAAAATAATCAAGATAATTCATCCCTCATAATTCATAATTCATCCTTACAACACGACTTTCACGAAACCAAACAGGGATTGCGCTACACCATCAGCGAACCCATCCGCCGAGAAATCTTAGACCGCCTGCTGCAATTGAACTTAGATCGCTATGCAGAGGAAGTAGCTAAAGGATTACACGATAAGAAGAAAGGGAAATCTAAGAAGAAAAAGAAAGCAAGTAATTCCACAAGTAATTCCAAAGTCAAGCAGAAAAGTTTGTTTTGAAGTTATTGGTTTTGCTTTTGTTGTTAAAGCTCTCCTATACTTAGCTAAAATAGTATCGGACATATATGCCCTCTTATCGATCGTGACAGGTAATGAATTTATCAAAAAAGTCAAAAAACTAGCTAAAGCCAAAGGTAAGAAAGTTTCTATAGATAAAAGTCGCGGTAAAGGTAGTCATATCACGCTCTACTATGGTGAAAACTTTACGGTAGTTCGGAATCTCAAAGATGAGTTAAAAACTGGTACTTACAAAGCAATGCTCAAGCAATTAGAAATCAAGGAAGATGAATTTTAAAAATAATCAAATCGAGAGTCGCTTTTCTTTTCCCGTAACTTTAACCACTGATGAAGTAGATAGCGGTTTTACAGTTACCTTTCGCGATCTGCCAGAAGCGATTACCCAAGGAGAAAACATTGAGGATGCCCTCAATGAAGCTGCTGATTGCCTAGAAGAAGCGATCGCTAATAGAGTCCTTCGCCGTTTACCTATTCCAACCCCCTCAGAAGCAAACGAAAACGAATATTTGGTAACAACACCGCTACAGACCTCCTTTAAAGCTTCAATTTGGTTGGCAATGCAGGAGAAAAACATCAATCAAACTCAAATGGCTACAACGTTGAACGTAGATGAAAAAGAAGTCAGGAGAATACTCGATCCCAGTCATAATACCAAACTAGAAACCTTAGAGCGATCGCTTTTAGCTTTGGGTAAAAGACCAGTTTTATATGTTGCTTAAAATTATTTTGTCTAAAATTTTTAGTTCTTAGTTCTTATTGCGATCGTAAATTAACTATTCAAATTTAACTTTTGAATTTTTGCTCTCTTTAAAGAATAAATATAAGACAACCGAAAACCACCAAACGACATCAACTCCCCAGTATGTTAAAACAGTGACCGTAATTCTAGAAAGTTGCTGACATTCTTGTGGAAAGAAAGACTATCGAGCTTCCTCTGAAACTGCCTGGAG
>JAAUYH010137158.1_pt1 | contig 12271 bp, 18 predicted proteins | sample 7278061 | NCBI WGS metagenome assembly JAAUYH01 (sample SAMN14350203, study PRJNA611818) | marine sediment metagenome | isolation source: surface marine sediment (0.6m) | place: French Polynesia: Moorea | collected 2018-08
AGAGATAGAAGTTTATTACTAACTACAAATCAAATATAATGTAAAATCTAGATGTTTTTAATAATTGGAATTCGCGGAAAAGATGGAACTATAAAAGAGCTTGGGCCTTTTAACTTAGATGAATTAGAGTTAGAAAGACTAAGAGCAGATTTTTTGGCTTATCTCGTTAATCCTGATGGTTTACGAGGAGGTATTTATCAAGGTATTAAATATACTTGGGATGATGAATTTCCTTGTCTGTTATTTTTGCAATTTAAGGAAATTATTTATATCTTTTAGGTAATTAATCTCCTGGCTCGAAAAAAGAAAGTTCTCCTCTTACCACTCAACAATACGAGTCTTGACTTAGAAAGAGAGGTCTGAAACCCAGATATATTAAGGATTTAGCTATTTTGAGGTTAAACTATTGATATATAAGGCTTTCACCCCTTTTTGAACCTAGTTTTTTTCAAAGTCCCGTTAATTAAGTAAAAGGGCAAATCCTTTATCATACCATAAAAAACTTTTGCAAGAATTATGCTGTTTTTTCTTCATCCTTGAAAAGAACCTCCCAATTCTTGAATGGGCGAAGCGGAAAGTATTCTGCTGTCATCAAACCTGCTTTTAGAATTGGCAGATCCTGAAATCTTTCTTTGGCAGCATTGAGACTTTCTGCTTCTATAATCGAAATCGCGGGTGTAGGCATATCGCTCTCATAATGCTCCCGCAGTTCGTCTGAGAGATAAGAACGCCAAGCGAAACGCTCTTCTTCAAGTAACATTGCTTCAATCTTGCTAAAATCTGCATCCTCTTTCACACGCCATAGAACTAGAATTTTCATCTAAAGTCTCCTAAATATCTATTTGTTTTGAATATTTGTATTTAGACATAATTAACCTTCTTACCAGGGAAGGGCAACTGCACCACCAAATTTACGCATTTCCGCAAAGAATCCGCCTTGTGAGCCTCCATCGGGCAATGTTGCTAAATATACTGCTGTTTCTGCTCCTTCCTCAGTTGTATAGGGGGCATCTTGACCACCCATATCAGTTTGCATCCAACCAGGAGAATAGTTATTGACAAGAATATTAATGTTCATAAGCTCTTTAGTAAGCAGAGCGGTCATAGCATTTAATCCTACTTTGGACATTCGATAGGATGGGGCTGGGGGATAAAAATCTTGGGGAATTTGTTGCAAGGATGCCATTTCTGTAGAAACATTAACGATTCTTCCGTAATCTCTTTGTGTCATCAAAGGAATAACAGCTTGACATATCCGCAATGCACCGACAGTATTGGTATTAAAAGTATCTAGCATAGTTTCTGCTTTTGCAGTTAAGATGCTTGCTTCCTCAGATACCTGGGAAGGATTAACCCCTGCATTATTAACCAAAATGTCAACACGACCATAAGTAGAAGTTAACCATTCCATAAACTTAGTAACACTCTCAGCATCAGTAACATCTAGTTGATGATGATCTACCTCTATACCTTCGGCTTTCAGTTTTTGTTTAGTCGCTTTGCTGTCTGATTCCTTACGAGAAGTAATAATTACCAAAATATCATCTTTTTGAGCTAGTTTACGAGCGATCGCTAGTCCTAATCCTTTATGACTACCAGTAATTACCGCAACTTTTCTATTGTTTGTCATATTGTGCTTCTTTTATTAGTGTGTATAAATTATTTTTAGTTACGCTTCAATCATGTCTTCAGGATTCCAAAAACCGACAAGGTTAATAATCTTGCCTGTCTCATCGAATTCAAAAAAATTAATACCCTCGAATTTAAGCGATCGATTATTCTTGGATATACCGCGACCAGTCCACTTTGCTCCTGCTCTAAGATTATCTACAGAAACATATTCTGGATATAAACCTACCGTCTGGAAATTTGCCATAAACTCTTGTCCTCGTTCTAAAATGGCATCATTTCCTTTAATTGGTGGGCTTCCTACAGGATCGTCAACAGTGGCATCTGTGGCAAAACAAGCTGCCCAGGTTGCAGCATCATTACTTTGGGTTGCTTGGAAGTATCGTTCTACAAAAGTGGCAGTGTTGTTTACTTTAGTCATGATAATTTTATTTGAGAGATGAAGATTGTCTTCCACCTAAACGCTGGTTTTGTGCAATAGGTAGAGTTTTAACAGAGATAGTTGTATAAGAACCGAGTTTTTGACCAATGATCAGATAGCGAATAAAATCTCCCAATCCTTCCAGAAGTCGAGAAAAACGTAACTCACCACAATCAACAGGGATAAAACCAATATCGGCTGCGAGATTCATCACAATTTTTCTAGCATCCTCGTCATCGCCTGCTACAAATACGGAAACGTTATATTCTTTTAGTGGTTGTGGGGATAGTTCAAATACTTCCTGTGCCATTGTGTTAAAAGCTTTTACTATCCGCGCCTGGGGAACTTCGGAGGCTAGTTTCTCTGCTAAAGAATAATCGATCGCTGGATAAGTAAAGTTTTAGTGAGTACTTCTGTGGGATTAATACCACGAATTGTATATAAAAGTACATCCCCAAAAGCTGCTGCTTCATCATTCGTGCCACCCTGGGTATTATTCCCCGCAGATTCAGCGACTGCTTTTCCTTTTTCTGTTGTACGTGCGCCGAAAAATACTTCGTGTTTTTGTTCTGCCCAAAGAATACCTAAAGAGCGTCCCATATTACCACTACCGAGAATACCAATTTTCATGTTTAGGTTTATGCTCCTGTATTGTCTAATAAATAATTTATTTGAAATAATTATTTGGGTAGCTGTTTAGCCTCAATCGGGAACTACAACACAATATTCAAGCCCCTTAGAAGAAGATGCTTGGTTAATTGCTGTTTCTATTTCGTCTAAGCTGAATGTCTTGACTTTTATTGCATCCAGGTTGAGAGTTCCCGCACTAATCATTTTTAGTAGTTCGTCAGGTATGTGTCTGGGATACATAAAAGAACCCTTGATAGTTAATTCTTCCAGCATAATCTTGGGATAGGGAAGGGGAATATCTACACTAACTCCGCCAACAAAAACTGCCGTACCGCCACGACGCAAAGCATTAAGACAAGTAAGTGTGGGTTCTGGTTTAGACACACCACCTAGTAAATCAACTACTACATCAGCACCACCATTGGCAGCATTCCTAATCGCTTCGGAGTCTGATTCTATGTTCCCTTCTGTAGCGATGCTAATAACTCGTTTGTCTAGTTGTTCGAGAGATTTGAGTTGCTCTTTATTTCTTCCCACTGCAATAACTTTAGCAGCACCCATCGCCAATCCTACTAGCACAGCAGCAGAACCTAATCCTCCCGTTGCACCATTAACAACCAGGGTTTGAGAGCGATTAAAAGGAGCGCGAGTTAAACCGCCAGCAGCAATAGTTAGGTAACTCAGACAGGCTAACTTTTCTGCGGGAAAAGACTCAGCCTCTCCTAATGGTGTCAAGCATTGGGCAGGAAAAAGAACTTTCTCGGCAAAAGTACCATCTTTCCACAAAGTTTGAAGTCTCGTTGATGCTTCAGCCAACCCAGTCCATCCCATTAAAATTCCGTCAGGTTTTGCCCCCGCAGTCTGGGAATAAATATAAGGATCGCAAAATACTTTTTGACCAATTTCTAGATCGAAAACATCATCCGCAACTGCTTCAATAATTGCGATCGCACTTGTACCAGGAGTAAAAGGAAACTCAGGTAAAGCGTAGCCAAGTTCACCAGAAATTACTTTATTAGTAAAAGGTGGGACATGAGTGCTGAGAAGTTTGACAATAACGCTACCAGAACGTAGTTGGGGTTCTGGTATTGATTCTGTTTTTAAAGGTTGTTCGGTACTATAAAGTCTTGCTGCTTTCATAATAATAATCTGAACTTCTTGTATTTTTTGGTGTTTTTGCAGTTTCTTCCCGCATAGCACTATCTGGCAAAAAAGCACTATTAACAGACATTTGTTGATAAACTCGATGTTGTAAATACCAAATATCTTCTTTTTTAATCCAGCGATCGACTACGACACCATGAGCTATAGTACGAGGCAATAAAGAGTCTAATTCTTCACTCGGCGACTCTTTACGGGATTTAGCAGGAAAAAGCTGGAGTACCATGATATAGCTAACCGACTCCGCGATATCTTTACTAATTCCGCGAGTTATTGAATTTAAACAATTATGTCGAATACCATCAAAACCCGCAGGATTATTTTTTAACCATTCAATCAAACTACTTGCATTCTCATGTCGACCAAATAAAGGATGCTCGTTGATATAGTCATCTACTAAAATTTGCTTTAGTGCCTCGTAATCTCGACTGTCCTCACACAAATAGATGCGGTGGAGTAACTCCGTAATTTGAAGGCGATCTCCGACTGATAATTCTCGATCTAATATGGTTTTGGGAGCGCAGCATCCTGCTGGTAACTCAGTACTATCATGAAATGGCATATTTTCAAATTATGATGAAAAATTACGGTACTACAATAATTGATGCGCAATTAATGGCTGAGATTTTTTGCTAGCTATTATTGAATTTGACTTAATAGTTTTTCAGCTTCATCAATTTTGAGATTTTGGTTATAAAGTGGGGCATCAGGTTCAAAAAGAACACCTTTGCTAAGATCCCCCAAGTCTTGAGGAGCAAAACCAATCTCTTCAATAAGTTGCTTAACTGTTTCTTTTGCCTGTTCATCATTGCTACAAACCTGAACGGCAATTCTGTCATCCCCAGAACGAAATGCTTTTTCTTCTATCACTTTAAAATAGATAGAATTAAAGGCTTTAACTGTTTTTGCCCCTGGAAACTGACTGGCGACATAACCAGTTGCTGTTTGAGACTTATCATCAATTACTTTTTGCGCCATATCTCCATCTCTGTGGGGATAGGGATTAGCTGCATCGATGAGAATTTTATCGTCTAAACTGCCAATTTGCTGCGCTAAATCGGGAACTTTCCCATAGGGAATTGCTAGTAAAATAACTTCTCCAAAAGCAGCAGTCTCTTCTGGCGTACCTATTTTGGCTCCTGCTTTTTCAGCCATTGGTTTGAGTTCTTCGGGATGTCGAGAACTAAACATCACTTCATGTCCTACTTTTGCCCAATGCTTGCCTAAATTTCCGCCAATATTTCCCGAACCAATAATGCCAACTTTCATGATTTTATCTGGTGTACGTGTTTATAATTCTTGACTAAATAAACGTATTACAATGTCGTTAATTGCCACTTCATTGATACTTCTCCAATGCCTTTAAAAATAGGATTGGGTTAGATATTTAACAACATTTTTCAAATTACAATTTAACGTTCACCCAAATCTTGTAACTTCTTGCCATAATTTGTCTATTCTTGCTCTAAGAGAAGTAGTTGAATACCTCTGACGGCGATTCTTCAATGTGAGGAAACCAGTAATCACCAAAGCCTTTTGTTAAATGCCGATTTGTTGGTTGATTCTGATTCATAACGGACATTAGATATAATAAGATGGTAGTAAGCTATTATGTTATCCATGCCTAAAATTGTCGATCACGCTCTTTATCGTCGAAAACTCCTGGCGAAGTGTTTCGATCTGTTTGCTCAGAGAGGATATGGCTCGCTGACTATGCGACAGGTAGCCAAAGAAATTGGTGTTTCTACTGGGACTTTATATCATTACTTTGCCAGCAAAGAAGAGCTATTCAGACAATTAATTGAAGAAATAACCGAACAAGATATTCTTCGTGCAACTGATAAAATTGAGGTTCAAAACTTAAAAACCATTAAAGAAAGAATATTAGCTCTTGGTGAATTTATCGCGGAAAATGAAGATTACTTTTACAAGCAAACTTTACTGTTTATTAATTTCTTTCAACAGCCAGATTTAGAACAACAACAGCTTGTTGAAGCAGTTAAATGTTCCTACAAACGCTATCAAGAAGAAATGATGAAGTTTCTTGGTATTAACGATTTGGCGATCGCTCAGCATGTTTCCTGTCTCATAGATGGTTTAATATCTCAACGCGCCTTAGATCCAGAATCAGTGGATTTACGACAACAAATAGATTTACTTGCTCAAATGCTGTCTACCTATTTAGACAATCAACCAAGATCTTAATAAAAATAATCAATTTGTTTTTATAACAAATGTTAGATATAATAAGAGCAAAAGCAATCATTCACAGCTTTAACCCCTCATTATCGGAGGTTTTAACATGAACGCTTCCGCGTCTTCAAAATCATCAAAACATTGGCTAATTGGACTCCTGGTTACTGCAACAATGCTTGGTGGCGCGACTGTTCTCTGGGAAAGTTCCCAGTCAGAGCCAGATAAATCATCCCCTCCAGTAAAAACTGCACCTATTATCAGTAAAGTAACAGCTTTAGGTCGATTAGAACCAGAAACTGAAATAATTCATCTATTTGCACCGATCGCGTTAGAAGGCGATCGCGTTGCTCAACTTTTAGTCAAGCGAGGAGATTGGGTTAAAGCCGATCGAGTTGTAGCGACTTTAGCAAGTCGCGATCGTCTCCAAGCTGCTTTAGAAGAAGCGCAGAAAGAAGTTAAAGTTGCCCAAGCCAGACTAGCAAAAGTAAAAGCTGGTGCAAAAACTGGGGAAATTGAAGCTCAACAAGCCCATATTACCCAACTGGAAGCAGAATTACGAGGACAAATTAAGGCGCAAAAGGCAACCATTAATCGTTGGCAATCAGAAGTTCGTACCGCTAAAGCGGAATATAACCGTTATGAATCTTTATATCAAGATGGAGCAATCTCTGCATCCCAAAGAGATAATAAACGCTTGACTTGGGAAACAGCACAGGCTCAATTAGAAGAAGCACTGGCAACCGAAAACCGAACTATTACAACCCTGCAAGCTCAAATAGCATCAGCTAAAGCAACTCTTAATCGCATTGCTGAAGTTCGTCCTGTAGATGTAAAGACAGCACAAGCGGAATTAGACAGAGCGATCGCTACTGTGAAAAGAGCCGAAACCGAACTCGCTCAAGCTTACGTACGTACTCCAATAGTAGGTCAAATTTTGAAGATTCACAGCTATCCGGGAGAAACTATTGATGAAGAACAGGGTATTGCTGAATTGGGACAAACTAACAAAATGGTTGTAGTTGCAGAAGTCTATCAAACCGATATTAGTAAAGTTCGTTTAGGACAGACTGCATTAATTACTAGCAAAGTATTATCAGAAGAACTGCACGGTACAGTCAGCGAAATCGATTTACAGGTTAGCCAACAGAAGGTTTTTAGCAATCAACCAGGAGAAAATCTCGATCGCCGTGTGGTGGAGGTCAAAATTCTACTTACTCCTGAAGATAGCGAGAAGGTAGCTGGTTTGACTAATTTGCAAGTACAGACAGCTATTCTGTTAGGAACAGAAAATCAGCTGGTGGAACAGGGGATTACTCGTCAAGCTCCTCACTTGCCCCAATTTATAACGAATGTTTGATTTAGATTGTTTCAGTGAAGATCTTTCATCATGAGAAATAAAACAGTATTTACTTGGTTTCGCTTTTGGCGCAGAAAAACTTATGTGAGGAAAACTATAGCTGGTGTGGCTGGCGATTACTTCTACTCATCAGGAATCAAACGGGAGCAAGCAAAAGCTAATTTTCTAGCAGCTTTGTGGAAGCTTGACACGCCGAAAATTATTGAGTTTATAAACGAACTACTGTGGTGAAACTATTATGACTTCTAATATTGTCCTTCTTAATCCATCCGAAATCGATCGAGCCAGCGAAATTCTTGCTAAAGCATTTGATGAAGACCCCATGTTTCGCTATATTACCCCTGAAGCAGAACAGGCACGAGTAAATGCCCTCAGATGGTATTGTAAGATTGGCTTAAGTAATTGCCAGCTATACAACCATATTTATACAACCGCAGGTGATTTGAAGGGTGTGGCAGCTTGGATACCCCCAGGGAAATCTGAGATTAATATTTGGCAAGTTTTACCAATGTTATTTGCGTTGCCTTGGAAATTCGGTTGGCACAGACTAGGGCAATGCCTATCGTTATCCTTTACCTTAATTAAACAGGAGTCTCATGAAATGAATGAACCTCACTGGACTCTAAATTTACTAGGCGTTGCACCTACCTATCAAGGGCAAGGAATTGGTAGTTTACTTTTGCAACCCGTTTTTGAACAGGCAGATAGGGAAGGTATGCCATGTTACGTTGCTACTTTTACCGAACAAGCTGTCCGTTTCTATCAGAAACATGGGTTTGTGATTCTCTGGCAAGGTGAATTGTCAGGTGGTAGTCCCTGCATTTGGACAATGAAGCGAGAACCTCGGATTTGAAAACCGCTCTGCCATAGTGCAATCGACTATTCATTAATCACTGTAGGGTCAATTCCCAAACTAATGACTGTACGGGCGAACGGCCGTTCGCCCCTAGCAACTATGCACAAACTTTTTAAAAAAACACCTTTGGCATGGCGACAATTAATGAAAGAAAAAGTCAGATTAGCGATCGCGATTGGTGGTATTGCCTTTGCCGATGTACTGATGTTCTTTCAGTTAGGAATGCTCGATGCTTTATATGACTCGGCTACTAATCCCCATCAAAAACTGCAAGGTGATTTAGTATTAGTTAATCGTCAGGTCGAAACTTTAATTGACATGAAAAACTTTCCGAGAACCAGAATTCATCAAACACTAGCATATGATGGAGTGGCATCAGCCGATCCCGTTTATGTAAGTTTTGCCAATTGGCGTAATCCCGATACTCATCTCAAAAAAAGCATTTTAGTTTTTGGCTTCGATCCTCTTAATTCTGCCTTTGATATGTCTGATGCGGAAGGCAATATAGAGCAACTGCAAATGTTGAATCGGGTGCTATTCGATCGCGCTTCTCGCCCTGAATATGGTGCAATACCTCAGTTAGGGAAAACTCAGGGAAATTTAGAAGCTCAGGTGAGCGATCGCGTCGTGCAAACCGTGGGATTGTTTAAAATGGGAGCTTCTTTCGGTGCAGATGGCAACTTGCTAGCTAGTGATTCGACTTTTTTTAATCTGGTGCGAGATCGCAATCCAACTCAGGTAGATATTGGACTAATTCAACTAACAGCAGATGCAGATTTAGCAACAGTTCAAGCACAACTAAGAGCAGGATTGCCTAATGATGTAAAAGTTTTGACAGTACCAGAATTTATTCAATTGGAAATCGATTACTGGGCAAATCAAGGAACGGGTTTTATCTTTAATCTGGGAGTCTTTGTGGGCTTTTTGGTGGGCATCATTATTGTTTACCAGATTCTCTACTCTAATGTCTCCGAACATTTGCCTGAATATGCCACTCTCAAAGCAATGGGATATAGCGATCGCTATTTACTAATTATGCTCATGCAGGAAGCATTAATCTTAGCTGCTTTGGGATTTATTCCTGGTTTCTTGGTTTCCATCGGACTATATCAGATTTCTTACGCTGCAACGTTGTTAGAAATTGCCATGAAATCCAGTCGTGCCGTTATGGTGCTGTTTCTCACAATTTTGATGTGTGGTACTTCAGGAGCGATCGCGATGCGTAAACTACAATCCGCCGATCCTGCTGATATTTTCTAGCAGCAATAGGTAAAAATGGAGAAATATATGTTTGAAGAGCTAGAGAAAATAAACACGCGCCTTAAGCCGTTTGAGTTCTACACGGCAATGATATTATTTCATCTGCCCTGCAAGAAACCATAATGAGTAGATGATTAACCAACTAGCAATAATGAACATCATGGGAAAGAAAACTGCTGCGACTTTCAAGTCCTTGGGAGTGCCAATTTTGATGCCTTCTTTACTTAAGCTCAACAATTTTGCCACCTCTCTTCCCGCTGTATCTAGGTAAATCCCACCAGCGATTAATGATAAGTAGGGCCACCATTGGTTATTGGTCAGCATCAAGACACCAGATGCCAAAAGTGTCCAAAGTACAAAAGAGTCCCATCTAGCGGTATTGGTTTCTGCTCGTCGAAATAAAGGGTCTGTTCCTTTGCTCTTTTCCTGCAAACCCAATCTCTGAGCGAGGGGATAATTAATTCCTGATATTGTTTGTCCAAGCCAACCAAAACCCCCGAACAGCACACAGATAATGCCTAATACTATCCTCATTTTTTTATCTCCTTATACGATTTTACATACAGTAAATGGTGTCAAAGTGGATAAATGTCCAGACAAGATAAGTCAACCCTACAAAAATCCCAAAGGGAAAGACGAGAAACCAATTCAGGTTAATGTTTGGTTTCTCGAACCGTAGGCTGGTTGCCGTGGTCATGGTATTAGCCCAAACAAACCAGAAACTGACTAAAGCCAGCAGATAGTAACCCCAACGAGGTGCAAAGAATACCAGGACAATGCCTACGATGCTGACTGGACAAGCGAGCACTAAGTCAGCGAAAGCGATACCATAATGGGTCTTCTGCTCGTGCCAGTCATCTGACGACCCATCAGGATTTTTCATAGCTTTACCCTTCAGCACCATTACCTGCACAACTCCGACCAGCAGTGTATAGACACCAATCAATGCCATCAGTACATATAAGCTAATCTGTGAGACTAAGGATAACTCTTGCATCTTACTTCTCCTCATGTATTTTGTTAGTATGTATGCTTTTTGGGAAACATATGTTCTCCTGACAGGCTCGATTCTCGAAGAAACAAACCCCCCTAGTCCGTGGACGGTTCTTTTACACATCGAAATCCCAAATATCCCAGGCGAAATCGTTTTGTTCTCTGCCAAACCTTGCCATCGTAGGCAATTATGTATGTCTGCTCCTCATCTACTTCTGTATCCGTCCACCAGTAAATTACTTGAGAATGTACGTTCCAAAGTGGAGTCTCCTTATCTGGTCGAGTTTGATACGAAGCTTGAGCCTTCTGAGAGTCCCATCTCCCCTCACTGTTTTCGGAATGACGCGACATAGAACGCACCGCTTCGTCCACTGTCGGTAAACGCCAAATATGCTGGGGTGTGCTGGCTAGAAATTTGCCATCTTCTGCAAGATATTGACACACTTCTCTTGCTTCATACCAACTCGCCCCTTGGCGAGGCCATCCTGGCCCATCAGGTGCCCAAATCAACTTGACACTATTACCTTTCACTAACCTAGCTGCTAGATTGCCATCATTGATACGGTGTGAGACACGCCAGATCGGTTCTGCCCCGAATATAGCGACTGTGAGCAAAGGTAAGCCTACGATCAGATAAGTGGCAACCTTACGAGGTTGTGAGCTACCAAACCAGTAAAGAACGCCGAGTAGCACCAACGGTACAATGATGAAAAACGTAGCTGCATTAGAAGATGCTCGAAAAAACCAAACCAGAAACAAAGCAATAATCAGATGGAGGCTGCCACCCACACGCGGATAGTAGATTGAAACTAGAGTAACTCCGATGAAGATGAGCACGGGGCTGAGATACTGTAACAACATCAATCCGACATTCCGCAGCAAAGACTGGTAATACCAACCCTCATGGAAGTTTTCAATAATGCCCCAAAATGCCCAAAAGCAGGCGATCGCGATCGATATTCCGACTGCAATCCATCCCACTACCTTGTCAAAATGTTCCATCTTTCTACATCGAAGTATTTGGGTGTAGTGCTTTGTTGGGTACTGTAAAGTAAATTGGATAATGTTCGCTCCATTATCACAAGTTTGGCAGCAAGCGATCGCATACTTGCTGGGTATAGTTTTTGTAGCCATAGCCCACATAGTTATCAGAGTCCCTGTGATTGCAGCTAGGAGGTTGCCATCTTTAACTTAGGAATTAAGATTGAGAAACTTGTGAAGGACTATTGCTGATTCGATTGAGATCTTTTGTGCTTAATTTAGTTTTTTATAACAAATGTTAGATATAATAAAAATATGAGCGACTAATTATTCGTGCCGAAAATTGTTAATCGCGATCGCTATCGTCAAGAACTACTGAATGAAGTGTTTCTATAGGAACTCTAGAGAATCAACGATGATTAACTCACTATTAGCCATGAACTCAGCATCTTTACTTTCCCAACCAATTATTTCAGCCCACAATCTCGATCATTATTTTGGTCAGGGCGATCTTCGCAAACAAGTTTTATCTGATATCAATTTAGAACTTTACAAGGGCGAAATAGTCATTCTCACTGGTCCTTCTGGTTCTGGGAAAACCACCTTACTAACTTTAATGGGGGGATTGCGTTCTGCTCAATCAGGTAGTCTCAAGATTCTCGGACAAGAGATTTTAGCGGTACTTAAACAATTTTGCTAGTCAGAATAAGGTACAAAGCTTTTACTAACTGAATTGAACATTCCTCTAGAGAGCGATCGCCAATATTTAAACAAAAATCAAGCCCAA
>JAAUYH010147959.1_pt1 | contig 12270 bp, 12 predicted proteins | sample 7278061 | NCBI WGS metagenome assembly JAAUYH01 (sample SAMN14350203, study PRJNA611818) | marine sediment metagenome | isolation source: surface marine sediment (0.6m) | place: French Polynesia: Moorea | collected 2018-08
GTTCGAGAATAGCCTGTAGGCGTGGTTTATCATCGAGAATAGCAATAGTTTGACCTTTAGTAATATGTTCGCCTCTTTTAACTAAAAGTTGTTCGACTTTTGTACCTTCCCGAAAAGCTGATGCTGATACCTTAATTACTTCGCCTTGAGGTTCTAAATAACCAATTGCTGCCACTGATTGGGGAAGTACTAGAGTTTCATAAGCTGGCTTATCAGCATTGCGATCGACTCGCGAACCAGCAAAATAGTAGGCTGAGAATGCTCCAGCAAAAAGGATAGCGGTTATGATGGAAGCTATAGCAAACCTATCTTTGGGCTTGAAAAATAACTGATATTTCACGATAAATTGAGATTTTGATTGTTTCTAGTGTCGATCGGACTTGGTAATTAAGTTTTGTAATCCAAACTAGAGACAGTCCCAATAAATTTTTGAATTTTGTCTGATGAATTTTAGATATCCCTAGAATAGATACTCAACCATAAAATAGTGCTAAACAAACTTAGTTTTCATAATTAAGCTTTGCTTTCAACGTAAACAAAAACTATGAAGAAAATGTGAGTAAATTCTAAGTTGGTCAAAGTCTTAGAGACTGTTTGTTAAACAAAAATTAAATGCCGATCTAGGTTGGGTTAGGCGCATATAGCTATAAACCATGGTCGAACAGCATTATTAGTTATTGCATAAGAACTGTCGAACCCAAAAGGCTTGTAGCTTACAGCTTAAAGTTGTCGATCGAAGCTTGACTTTTCCCTTGGGGCAAAGTGTTCAATCAAAGTAGCACTTTTTGAGGAGTTATTCATGCTCAGAATTAGTGACTTTGCCCAACTTAGTCGTGTTTCTACCAAAGCACTACGTCTCTATGATCGTCTGGGTTTGCTTAAACCTGCTCATGTAGATGACTGTAATGGTTATCGTTACTATTCTGCAACTCAACTACCTCGTCTCAACCAAATTCTTGTTTTTAAAGAATTGGGATTTTCTTTAGAAGAGATAAGTCGTTTACTTGATGAAAACATCTCTTCTGGGGAAATTCGCGGAATGTTGCGTCTAAGAAAGTTAGAGATTGAGCAAAGGTTATTAGAAGACCAAAGTAGATTAGCACGAGTGGAAATGCGTTTACAAGAATTAGAACAGGAGAAAAAAATGTCTAACTACGAAGTTATCCTTAAACCCACAGAATCACAATTAGTAGCTGCAACCTTAGGAGTTATTCCTAATTATCAAGACTGCGAACCTATCTTCGATCGCCTTTTCGATCGAACCTATAATTATGTTTATAGTCAAGGATTGAAAAAAGTTGGCTGTGGCATCGCTATCTATCATGAAACTAAACTGAGAGATCGTAATATTCCTGTAGAAGTTGCTGCACCTATTTTCCAAAAGATTCCTAGTAACGAACACATATGGGTGTATGAATTACCAGGAATAGAAACCATGGCTTGTGTTGTCCATAAAGGTTCGTTTTCTAGTCTTGGACAAGCCTACAACAAATTAATAGAGTGGGTAGAGAAAAACGGCTATCAAGTGATGGGTTCTACCCGTGAACTATACCTACAATATGAAAGAGATGGAGATCAATCCCAATACGTTACTGAGATTCAAATTCCTGTAGAGAAGAATTAATTATTGATTAAGTGCTGGCTGGTTATTTTTTGCTTGCCAGCCTTACAGATTTTACGCCTAATCTGATTATCAACAGGTCGATTGGCTATGCTCTCTAGCCGAGAGCATCCCTCGACCTGAAAATATACTTTTCCTGATTCGACTAAAATCCTTTCAAAAGCAATAGGAGAAGAATAATATTATCTGCTATGCTAGAAAAGTTGTCAAAATCGCACATTCAGGATTTCGGGTGTTTTCTAGAGAGAAAATCCACCTGAATGGAGGATAAACCCGAATAAGGAGAAAAAGAATATGCCAGTTGTTTCACTTGCTGAACTATTAGAATCAGGAGTTCACTTTGGGCATCAGACCCGACGTTGGAACCCTAAAATGTCTACCTATATCTTTACTGCTCGCAATGGTGTACACATCATTGACTTGGTGCAAACAGCCCAATTGATTGAAGAAGCTTATGAATATATGCGCTCTCTATCAGAAAAAGGTAGAAAAGTTTTGTTTGTAGGTACAAAACGCCAAGCAGCAGGAATTATTGCTCAAGAAGCTAATCGTTGTGGAGCTTACTATGTCAACCAAAGATGGTTAGGAGGAATGCTCACTAACTGGGAGACTATCAAAGGTAGAGTTGAAAGACTAAAAGAATTAGAACGTTTAGAAGAAAGCGGTAGCATCGACAAAAGACCAAAAAAAGAAGCTTCTGTAATGCGTCGTGAGTTAGGAAAGCTTCAGAAATATCTGAGTGGCATTAAAATGATGCGGAAAGTCCCTGATATTGTGGTTATTGTCGATCAGAAAAGAGAATACAATGCCATTATGGAATGCCAGAAATTAGGAATTCCGATTGTTTCTATTTTAGATACTAACTGCGACCCCGAATTAGTTGACATTCCTATTCCTGCTAATGATGATGCAATTCGCTCTATCAAACTCATAGTTGGTAAGCTGTGTGATGCTATCTATGAAGGTCATCATGGTCAACCTGATAATCAAGACGACTATGAAGAGTTTGAAGAAGGAATAGAAGAAGCTGATTACGCTGAAGATTATGAAGATACCGAAGAAGTTGTTGATGAAATCGTTGATGAAGTTGCAACATCAGACGATAGTGAAGAATAAATAAACCTTAAAATCTTGACTAAGCGACCCTTAAGGTTGCTTAATCAAGAAAATAACACCAACAATTAAGTCGTTTTGTAATCATTAACTATATAGAGACAGGTACTAGAAAATGGCGCAAATATCAGCAAAACTGGTTAAGGAACTCCGCGAAAAGACTGGCGCGGGCATGATGGACTGCAAAAAAGCTCTCGCTGAAAGCGATGGTGATATGGAAAAAGCCATTGAATGGCTCAGACAAAAGGGTATTATGTCTGCAGGTAAAAAAGAAGGTCGTATTGCAGCAGAAGGTTTGGTTGACAGTTATATTCATACTGGTGGTCGTATTGGGGTACTAGTTGAAGTTAACTGTGAAACAGATTTTGTTGCTCGTAGGGAAGAGTTTCAAGCTCTAGTGCGGAATATTGCTATGCAGATTGCTGCTTGCCCTAACGTAGAATACGTCAAGGTAGATGATATTCCTGCCGAAGTAGCTGAAAAAGAAAAAGAAATCGAAATGGGTAGGGATGACTTAGAAGGCAAACCAGACAAGATTAAAGAAAAGATTGTCCAGGGTAGAGTTGATAAGCGTCTTAAAGAAATATCTTTAATGCCTCAGCCTTATATTCGCGACCAAAGTATTACGGTAGAAGAGCTAGTTAAGCAAAGCGTTGCTCAACTAGGAGAAAATATTCAGGTACGTCGCTTTACTCGTTTTGTCCTGGGAGAAGGCATTGAGAAAAAAGAAAGTAATTTCGCCGAAGAAGTAGCTGCTCAAACAGGTAAAAAGTAAAGAATATAAGCCGAGCCAATAATTAAAAGCGATCGCTATATAATTAATTATGTTAGGAGCGATCGCTTCTTACTTCTATCGAAATGTTACCTTGGATAAGTAAACTTATTGCTGAAGATTATAAGTAATGGCAAAATCCATTCAGCAAATCGAACAAGATCTACAAAATCTTGAAGAAACAGTAGCTGAATTTACTCAAGAACTAAAAAGTTTATATGGCGAATATATAGAGCAACTAGGTCAAGATACAAGACAACAGCTTATCTTAGCTAGTTATCAACTATGTACTCAAATTTATCCAGACTCCTTTTTAAGTTTATCTTTAAGACAACGGGAAAAGCTACAACAATCTCTCAGAAGTTTAGGTAAAGATCTGGAATCTTCCTTGCTAAATTGTCTAAACAATCGTGAGCAATTGGAGGAAGAGAGTGATGTAAATATAGTTGAAGAAATAATCAAGAATTTACCTCTAAGTGAAGAATCAAAAGAAGAGGATAAAATTGCTAATGAATTGAATGCAGTAGAAACAGACGAAAAAGCTCGACATCCTTCAGATGAAGCAAAAGAAATCATTAGTCAATTACAAAGTTTATCCTCTGAGCTTAATAAAATAGAACCCCAAGGAAGTAATGATCCTAATAATCCTGAAAGTTTAATTCGATGGCAACAAAAAATAGAATTTAAAATTAAAAAGTCGTTAGATTCTCTCTCTAGAGAAGCCAATAAATTCATGCAAGATGCTCACATAATTCCCGACCGTTTACCTAACAAAGTTCTCGATGTAGCAATTCAAGCAGAAAGTGGTGGCTCTTCAAGCAGCAGATTTAATCATTTAGCTAATATTCTTAATTTAGCGATCGAAACCGAAAAAGACAAACAACAAAAACCCACAAAGGTTACTCAAATTAGTTTATTGCGTTTGCGTTTATCAGAAATCGAATTTGCTAATGCTAGCCTAAACGCTAAACGTAATCAAATTCGTAATTTACTTAAAAAAGTAGATAAAATACGCCAGAACTACTATAGTTTACAAAAAGAATATGCTCAGGTGCAAGCTGAAGTTGCTTGGCGTTCTAGTTGGTATGAAGATTAACTACAAAAATGTTAAATTTTTAAGTCGTAGGGCACAAATAATAAAAGTCCCCCAATCTTAGAGAATTTGGGGGAATTAGTATAAATTATATGTATTTCTCAGACAAACTCTAATTGACTGATAGCTACTTTCATTTTGTTGATAATTTTTGTTCTTGAGTATTTTGTTTGTTACCAACAAAAATGCTTTTCATACTTTGAAAAATTTTAGTGACAAAATTAACTGATTCTTGCGATTTTTCTGGCTGTTTTCTGACTGTATTTGTACTTGTTCGTTGACAATTAGCAATAAAAAGCTGTAACTTCTCCTCATTACTTACGGAAGATTGACGAGCCTGTTGTGCATAGTTAGCCAACTTGGTTTTGCCCACATAAGCCAACCATTTTTCAAAATCTTCTCTAATAAGATAATTGACAGCTTCATCAGGAAACTGTTGGCATAGTTTAAGTAAATCTTCGATACTACTAACTGGAGTGTCAGCAAATCTAAAAGGTTCTGTCATTATATACTATCCTCTGGATACGAGCTAGATACAAATGTATATAAAGATACAATTTAAGTATCACAAAAAAATGGCAATATAAATCTAATTGTAGATCTTGTTAATGTCAAACTACCACTGATTTTAATTAATTAAAAGTTTAAAGATAAAAAATGTTTTGAATTATACATTCGATCGCCAATAATAAATAAAAATCAAATTTTTTAAATCAGTGATATACATTTCAATTATCGATAAAAATCAAGATAAAACCAGATCTCATTCATAAGCTTGAGAACTTTTCTAAGACTTTGATTGATGCAGAATTAAACGATTACCACAGGGATCATAAGCATAAATTTCTTGACCATGAGAAGCAGAAATAATTTTTCCTGGAGGAGGATATTCTATAGCAACTAAATGCTCTATTGTGTCTGCTAAATCTTCAACTTCTAAACAAATACTAACAGTACTATTTTGAGAATTGGCAAATTCTTCTAAAGATTCTTGTTTGGGCTTAAAAATCCCTAAACTCAATCCCAATAAATCAAATTCTGCATAAATGTTAGGAATATAAGGATTAGGTTCTTGAGCTAACAATTGACTATAAAAATCTACTAATATTTTGATTTCTGGCGAAGCTATGGTTATAAATGCCTTATTATAAAGAAAAGTCATTGTAGGTTGCTAAAGATTAATATTGATAATCATTTAAATAATTATGATGTAATCGTTTGCCCTGGAATTCATAATTCTAGTTTGACTGACAGTTTTATTAAGAATCTCAAGGACAATAGCGATCGCTTTGTCGAACATAAATGGTCAATTTTACCAACTCAGAATTATGCTCCTTATTCTCCTGTAGCTGTGTATCAATGGTTAGACAAACATTATCATTCTCCTAGGAATACCCCGCCTATAATATTGATCTGTTTTAGTGCTGGTGTTGTCGGTGGAATTGGTGCAGCTTTATGGTGGCAAAAGAATGGGGGAAAAGTCAAAGCTTTTTTTGCTTTTGATGGTTGGGGGATGCCCATAGTAAATAACTTTCCTGTTTATCGTCTCAGCCATGACTATTTTACTCACTGGAGTTCAGCCATACTTGGTCAAGGAGATAGTAGCTTTTATGCCGATCCAGAAGTAGCTCATCTAGACTTATGGCGATCGCCAAATACTACTGTGGGTTGGTGGGTAAAAAGTCCAGGGATGAAAATACGTTGTTCTGTAGCTGAATTTTTACAAATTTTTTTCGCTTAAAATAGGTGTATAATTGCAAGTCTAAGTAAAAAGGCAGTCACCGTTACTCCGCCGTAAAACGACGGAGCCTGCGGTGACCGCATTCCGCGGTCACTTAAGCTAAGAAAATTTAAATATACCTAAATTATTAACGATCTATTGCATCATAGGTGACAATTTTATATATAAAATACTCTAATTAGATTAGACGGTTTGTCAAGTGGTTTCTACTAGCGTTCCTCAAAGCTCACAATCAATTACAATCCCTCAGCGTCACACAGGCGCGTTTGCTCTTATCGATAGTTTGTGTCGTCACGGTGTTGAATACATTTTTGGCTATCCTGGCGGTGCTATTTTACCGATCTATGACGAGTTATACCGTGCAGAGGCAAGGGGAGATATCCAACACATCTTGGTTAGACACGAACAAGGTGCTTCCCATGCAGCAGATGGTTATGCTCGTGCCACAGGCAAGGTAGGTGTATGTTTTGCTACCTCTGGTCCTGGGGCTACTAATTTAGTCACAGGTATCGCTACTGCTCAAATGGACTCTATTCCTCTGGTAGTGGTAACAGGTCAAGTTACTCGTGGTGCTATTGGTACTGATGCCTTTCAGGAAACAGACATATTTGGGATCACTCTTCCCGTTGTCAAAAATTCCTATGTGGTACGTCATGCCAGCGACATGGCAAGAATTGTGGCTGAAGCCTTTCACATTGCCAGTACGGGTCGTCCTGGAGTAGTGTTAATCGATGTACCCAAAGATGTTGGTTTAGAAGAATTTGACTATACACCAATAGAACCTGGAAATACTAATTTACCTGGTTATCGTCCTACCGTAAAAGGTAATCCTCGCCAGATCAATGCAGCTATAGACTTAATTAGAGCTTCCCATCGCCCTTTATTATATGTAGGTGGTGGAGCGATCGCAGCGAATGCTCATGAACAAATTAAAGCCCTAGCTGAGCATTTCCAAATTCCTGTTACTACCACTTTAATGGGATTGGGTGCATTTGATGAACATCATCCCTTATCGGTGGGTATGTTAGGCATGCATGGCACAGCCTATGCTAACTTTGCTGTTAGTGAATGTGACTTACTAATTGCCGTAGGAGCGAGATTTGACGATCGCGTTACAGGGAAATTAGATGAATTTGCTTCCTGTGCCAAAGTCATTCATATCGATATCGATCCTGCCGAAGTAGGCAAAAATCGCGCTCCCGAAGTACCTATAGTTGGAGATGTAACTAAAGTACTCGAGCAAATTAAGCAGAGGATCGAAGAGTTAAACATTGCCACAAATTCAGAGCGGACTAAATCCTGGTTGGATAAAATTCATCTGTGGCAAGAAGACTATCCTCTCGTTGTACCTCATCCTGAGCATAGTATCTCTCCTCAAGAAGTCATTGTCGAGTTGGCAAATCAAGCCCCTAATGCTTATTACACAACAGATGTAGGACAACACCAAATGTGGGCAGCCCAGTTTCTCAAAAATGGCCCTCGTCGCTGGATTTCTAGTTCGGGGTTGGGTACTATGGGTTTTGGTATGCCTGCTGCTATGGGGGCAAAAGTAGCCTTACCAACAGAAGATGTTATTTGCATTAGTGGTGATGCTAGCTTCCAAATGAACTTACAAGAATTAGGAACTCTGGCACATTATGGTATTGCTGTAAAAACTGTCATTATCAATAACGGTTGGCAAGGAATGGTACGGCAGTGGCAACAAGCTTTCTTCGGGGAACGCTACTCTTGTTCTAATATGGAATTAGGGATGCCAGATTTTGAACTATTAGCAAAAGCTTACGGTATCAAAGGGATGGTTATCCGCGATCGCAGCGAACTAAAAGATGCTATTGCGCAAATGCTAGCTTGTCAAGAGCCAATTTTAGTCGATGTCCGCGTTACCAAAGACGAAAATTGTTATCCTATGATTGCTCCTGGTAAAAGCAATGACCAGATGTTGGGATTACCTCAGAAAACGCAGTCGTGAAACCTGTCTTGAAAATAGAAGTTCAGGAGCGGTGCGACCGAATCGCATATCTTAGGCGTATTCGCAAGCGCACCGAAGGAGTTCAGGAGTTCAGAGTGAATTATTTTCATACCTGGGTTGTGAACGTTAGTTCATGGCATCTCTTGCCTAAGTCCTCAATAGAAAGTAGCGATTGTCTTGAATGTCAAATAATTTGGCTAGAATCAAGCGATCGCTACTCAAGGACGTATAATAATTGACAATTAACAATTGACAATTGTCAATTGTTAACTACCTCTTCGTTTTCGGAGAGGATAGTTAAAATAATTAGCCGATTTTGGGTATATCTTGAAAAATATCTGAATTATTGACTCGACAAACTTGTTTATTGAAATTACATTTATAAATTGCTGGTTTTTGCCAACTTAGAGGAACTTCTAATAAATCTCTCGAGCCTGTAATTCCCTGACCAATAAATAATAATAGGGCAAAGCAATTAAGAATAATATGGACATAACGCCAACGATTAGCCCGATCCTTATAAATATCTTCCACAATTGCTAAGGAAAATATCATTAATAGAGAAACTGCAATCCCCAAATAGTAATGAGACCAATACCACTCCTTGCTTAACCGCCATACTCCATCTTGACTACCAAGAATTACTAAACCCATGCCTGAGAGGGTAGCAAAAATAGCTCGCCATAGTTTTGGTTTGGCACGATAAAGCAAGACTAGAGAAGCAATAGTCGCTACAAACATTAACGCAACAAAGATAACTTGAAAATTATCTAAATTACCTTTTTCTTGCTTGTCAATAAAACCATTAAAACCAAACACAACAGAATAAGCTAAAGCAACTAAAGTTACCCCTACTACACTCCCAGTAAGCCAACGTCCGATTTGTACGTGTTCTCTGCCCACTATTGGAGGAATTTTACTTTTACCACCTCCCGCAACTGCTAACCTTCTTTGACGGGTTTGCCAAGCGAAATTTGTTACTATCCCAATCAAAGGAAAAACAAAAGCCACAGCTAGTGCAGGATGAATTAGGGAAATTATGTCTTCATTTTTAAGAAAAGTAAAGCCAAAGATTAACTGAGACTGGAAACTATGAGTTATATTCATGGTCAAAATCTCGAACATAGAAATCTTGATTAAGTTATCGGATATTTCACTATCTTCTCAGTAACTTAAATCAAAATTATTAGAGCAAAATTAATTTTTCTAAATTAAGATAAGCGATCGAAATAAACAGTAAAATTTTAGACATTCCGTTGAACAATATTTTGACCATCATTCCTGTCCGTAACGAAGAAGCAACTATTGCTCAGGTTATCTCTTCTTTGCAAACTTATGGTCTAAACAAGATCAGAGTAGTAGATAATGGCAGTAGCGATCGCAGTGCTACTTACGCTAGGGAAGCTGGTGCTGAGGTATTATTTGAGCCAATTCCTGGTTATGGTCGAGCTTGCTATTGCGGATTACAAAATTTACCAGCAGAAATTGATTGGATACTTTTTTGTGATGGGGATGGTAGCGACGATTTTACCTGCTTACCAGAGTTTTTCCGTTTGTGCGATCGCTACGATCTAATTATAGGCGATCGTCGCTCTACCCCAGAAGGAAAGGCAGCTATGACCCCAGTACAGAACTTTGGTAATAGTCTGGCTAGTTGGTTAATTGGTTGGGGTTGGGGATATTGGTACAACGATTTAGGTCCTCTACGTCTTATTCGCCGTTCAGCTTTAGCCAAAATTGAGATGCAAGATCGTGGTTTTGGGTGGACTGTAGAGATGCAGGTAAGAGCGATCGAAGAAAAATTATCTATTGTGGAAATACCTGTTATATATCATCCCAGGCAAGGAGGTAAATCGAAAATATCTGGCACTATTTCTGGCAGTATCCAAGCGGGAACAATTATCTTAAGCACTTTAGGTAAATTGTACTGGCATCGCTTGAAGCGTATGGTTAAAAAGTTTGAGGTAATCGGTAATCGGTAATAATTTGGGTTTATGCACTTAATTAAAGCAGGAGAAAAGTTTTGGCAATGGCTGAGTGGAATATTGCTACTACTAGGTGCAGTTTATCTTCTACCTCATGGTGATTTTCGTCAACCAGAAGCAGTACCCCAGTTTTGGGTAGGTATAGCGGTGATGAGTGGGGGATTTATTTTATCTTGGCTGTTACGTTCTGTAACTGTTTGGTGTTTTTGGTCGATCGCTATTCTGACCAGATTATTACTTCTACCTATGTATCCAGGAGACGATGTTTGGCGTTATCTCTGGGAAGGATATATTCAAACTTTAGGCTTTAGTCCTTACGATTTCGCTCCTAATGCAGTAGATTTAATTCCCTATCGGACAGAATGGTGGTCTTTAATTAATCATCAGGGAGTTTCTGCTATCTATCCTCCCATCACTCAATTAGGCTTTCGTAGCCTAGCAATGATTACTCCTCATCTTATTCTGTTTAAACTTGCTTTCGTTTTAGCCGATCTATTCGTTTGTTGGTTATTAACTCGCCGATTTAGCTATAGTCAAAGTATTCTCTATGCCTGGAATCCTCTAGTTATTTACTCTTTTGCTGGAGGGGCGCATTACGATAGCTGGTTTATTCTACCTCTAGTTTCTGCTTGGTTTTTATGGGAATCGAGGCAATACTATTCGGATAAGCATAATTTATTCTCCCCCTGCTCCCCTGCTTCCTCTGCTTTCCCAACCCAGCAACTTTTCTTAACCGAACAGTCTTGGGAATCGAGAGAAAAAGAACAAAAAAAGCAAATCTTCGTTTGGCTAGGAAGTGCTGTTCTCATCGGAGTGGCAACAGCAGTTAAATGGATCTCTTTACCCATATTGGGTTTTGTTACCTGGCGAGCTTGGCGTAAAGTTAGTTTGAATCTCTCTTTTTTGGTAATTATTGGTGGGATTTTGCCTTTATTTCTAACTGCTTTACCCTTTTGTAGTTTAGATTCTTGTCCTTTAATACCTACAAGTTCAACTTTTGTTAGTCATGGGCGCAGTGCAGAATTAATCCCCTATCTCTTAAGTAAAGTATGGCAACCAGTAGCACAAAGTAACGCTATTTTTGCTCTACCTTTGGGCATAGCAGTACTCTTTTTATTAAGAAAGACTAGTTTTCGTGCCTTTAGCGAAGGATATTTTTTCTCGTTACTAACCCTATCACCTATTATTCACGCTTGGTATTTTACTTGGGTTATCCCTTTTGCTGTAGCTACTCAAAATTGGGGAGTGCGTTTACTGAGTATTTCTGCATTTATTTATTTTGCTTTACCCTATCGCCAAGCATTGGGAATTAATACTTGGTACTTAAATGACACAGAAAGGTTATGGTTATGGTTGCCTTTTGTTGTCGGTTATCTTTGGACTATTTGCTATAAATCTAATATTAATAGCTGACTTCTATATACTTTTCCAAAAAACTTATCTTAGTCTTATCTTAGTTTGTAATATCAAATCCGATTATCAAAGTATACTTTTCTTCATTTGCCTCAAAACTCTGACTTCTAACTTACTCAGCCTTTAAGTATACTATCTAGACTGGATTTAGTATAAGTACGTACGTAAGTTTGCTTATGTTTGATTCTGAAAATGATGAGCCATAATATGGAAGACTATTCGACCATGTATGATCGACTTGGTTTAGATCACCTTTATGTGTTCCTAGTCAGAAACTAAAAAATTAAAAACCTTTCACAGAAACTAAACATGGGAATTACAATACAAAGGCAATTTTTATTAGAAAGATTGCCTAAAAACTCGGTAGGTGCAGAAATAGGAGTTCATCTCGGAGATTTTTCAGAGAAAATTTTAGAAATTGTTAAGCCCAATAAGCTACATCTAATAGACCCGTGACGTTCTCCCACATTAAGTCTAGCGACTCTAATGTGGGCTTCTAAAATAAAGATAAAGATAATTGCGTATATCTTATCCCAGAAGTTTCCTGCTTCACAGGCTGGCTA
>JAAUYH010007585.1_pt1 | contig 12269 bp, 6 predicted proteins | sample 7278061 | NCBI WGS metagenome assembly JAAUYH01 (sample SAMN14350203, study PRJNA611818) | marine sediment metagenome | isolation source: surface marine sediment (0.6m) | place: French Polynesia: Moorea | collected 2018-08
AGGACCGAAGGTCAGCAGGTTTTCCAGCAGCTCTCCCTCGCCGGGATCGGTGCTGGCAAAAAGCAGGGTGACTCCGGCCACCGGTGCTTTCATCAGGGAAACACTGATTTCAGCCACGCCGCCGCCCTCGGAGGTGGTTACCCCCTGGCCGGGCTGTACCGCCAGCAGCTGCACCGATTCCAGCGCATCCACCTCAAATGCGCCGGGCTCCCACATGGCGCCCGCCGGTCGGCCGCCGCCGTCCAGGTCGTCGACGGGGCCTGACATACATGCATCGATCAGGGGGGAATTCAGCGGGTCCAAGCGGTAGTCGCCTCGTTCTGGATCCGTAGCGAAAACTGGATCGACGGCGGTTCCGAGATTCCAGGAGCCCGGCTCCTCGGGCTCGCTGAAGTTACACCCCAACAGCTCCGTTGTGGTACCCGTGAGAGATGCCAACGGCGGCGCGTCGTTATCCCAGAGAATGCTGTTGGACAGAGACAGACTGCTTTCCGGGCCCTCTGACCACAACGCTGGACCGCCATTCCCCGTTATCGTCGTGCTGTCAATTACGGTCTGATACGCCGCGTCAAGATAGATGGCCTCGACCACACCGGCAGGACTGGAATTTCCGGCCACCAAAACGTTTCGTAGCGCGAAAAACACGCTGTCAGGAAGGTCCAACCTCTGCTGGTCCGTGTCCACAGCAGTCCCGGTAAACACTGCGCTGTTTTCAATTAATGCTGTCTGCATCATGCTGAAACTTGCGCCCTCGCCTGCGCGACCCAGGACAATCGCGCCGCCGAAGTCCGCAGTGTTACGACGAAACTCTGAGCAATAGGTATTGCTGCCAAGAGTCTCTGGCGCGCATGCTTCTTCGCCGCTGCTGACACCTCGAATGACAATTGACTCAAAGTCGACGAATGCAGCAGCCCCTCCCCTGAAGTCAGTGCTGTTATCAACAAAGCGAACGTTTTCCAACAGGGCTTCGGAAAACGACGGGGCTTCGGAAAACGACGACTGCGACAGATAAAGCGCGCCACCTTCGCCGATGGCTGAGTTCTCCAAGAATGTGGTCTGCCGCGACAGAAAGTCTCCGCACGAAGAACAGGCAACCGCTCCGCCCCGACCGTCGGAGACATTGGCCTGGAATACCGTGTCCACGCTGCTGAACTCCGATTGGGTCGCATGGACGGCCCCACCCAACGACAAGGCCGAATTTCCGTCAAAAGTCGTTCCCAAAAGGTCAACATCAAGGAAGGCCAGGCTCAGTGCGCCCCCGTCTCCTGACGACCCATTGTTCACGAACCGCGTGTCCTGGATTGGCAGCCGGGCCAACATGCCTATCGAAGATCCTACAATTCTCAAGGCTCCGCCCCGAGCTGCGTCATTCCCGCGGAATTCGCCACCTTGAATCTCAGCTGAGGAAAACAGCAGATCGATGGCTCCCCCGCTTCCCTCGGTGTAGTTGCCACGGAAGTCGACCTCGGCGAGAGCCAGGTCCACTTCCTTCGCAGCCAGAGCACCGCCACCTGAAGCTGAGGAACTGCTGAGGGTCTTATTGCTGGAGAATAGACCGTTGGAGAAATCGAGATTGCCCAAGTTGGCGAAGACCGCCCCTCCTGAAACGATGGCTTCATTGTCGGAGAACACAAAATCCTCGATCAGGAGCTGACACGATTCACTGTGAATAGCGGCTCCGGTTCCAGCCGTGTTGTCGTCAAAGTCAGCACCGTTAGACGCGAGGTGCGAACCGTTGCTAAGGAACAGCCCGCCGCCTTGACTCTGGGCCGAGTTGAATCTCAGCAAAGAGTTGTTCATAAGCGTCACGGGCGAACCTTCAGCAAAAACGCCAGCACCGTTGACGGACTGGCTGTTGCGAATGTCGGCATGGTCTGCCAGCAGACTGGATGCGTCGGACAAATGAATGGCGCCACCATCAGAACTTGCCGAGTTCAAAATCAGCTCGGTATCGCTGAGCAGGATTTGCGAGGTTCGGGCAGCAATCGCTCCCCCGGACAATGCGCTACTGAGTTCGATCTTGCTGTTTTCTGCCATCTCGATGCGGGCGTTCTGGGCGTAGATCCCGCCACCCTCATTATCTGCACTGCATTCACTCATGGTCGAGCCCCTAACCGTCAAGCTGCCCCCAGTGACATATGCACAGCCGCCCGCCTTGGCCGCGCCGCCCGCAAGCACGCTGGCGTTGAGGACGACATCCGCGTTTTCGATTTGGATCAAACCGCCCGTTTCGCCATCTCCCTCCCGAATCTCGAACCAGTCGAAGCTGACCTGAATGGGCTGGTCCGATCCAACCACCTGGAATACCCCCGGCTCACGGCTGCGTCCATTCACCACCACCAATGCCGCAACGGTGTCAGCACAATCTGGTGACGCAGATGTCAGGTGAATGGATTTCTGAATCCGGCCCGGGCGCTCCGTGTAGTTTCCCGCCGCCACGTAGACGGTGTCCCGGTCCCCCGCATTGGCGATGCCTTCAGCAATGGTCTCCCACTGGCATGGGGTTCCGTTCAGTCCCACCCTGGGCTGGGCCAACATCGCCATCGGGGCGAAGCTCAGCAGCAGGACGCAGATGTTCAGGCACTTCAAGTGGTCTTTCATGGCGCTACTCCGTTCAGCCACGGGCCGGATATCCGCCCGTGATAACAGGGTGCGCCAACGGTACGAGGAAGACCTGACGAATCCAGGAAGAAACCAGGAAGATCTAAAAACTGATTAAATTTCTGTTAGTTACAGAAAGATAAACCGGCATTCACGACAGCGGTAAGGAGCCGAAGGGCGTTACCAGCGGTCACAGGCGGGATTACGGTTGATCCGGATTTTGACGCTGCCGCTCCAGGCAGCTGGGGCAGATGCCGTGGGTGACGGACGCCGTGTGGGTCAGGTACTGGTGCAGGGGTTCCCACTGCTCCGGTTCATCGGCGGGAGTGTCGACCTTGACGCTGCGGCACCAGGCGCAGACGGGAAGCAGGTGCCGAACGGCTTCCAGGTCGGACAGGGACCGGCGCAGCTCGATCTGGCTGACCACCGCATTACGCAGGATTTCCAGGGCTTCGAGTTGCTTTTCCGACAGGGTCCGGGGGACCCGGTCTATGACGCACAGGGTGCCCAGGTTGAAACCGCTTTCGACTTTCAGGGGGGCCCCGGCGTAGAAGCGGATATTCGGGTCCCCGGTGACCAGGGGATTGTCCTCGAATCGGGAGTCCCGGGTTGCGTCCTCGACCACCATCACCTCGTCGCCGGCGATCACGTGGGCGCAGAAGGCCTGCTCCCGGGGTGTCTCCAGGGCATCGAGCCCGTGACGCGACTTGAACCACTGACGATTCTCATCAACCAGGCTGATCAGGCTGATTGGCGCGTCGCAGATCGACGCCGCCAGACGGGTCAACTCGTCAAAGGACTTTTCCGCCGCCGTATCCAGCAGTCGATACATGCGGAGAACGTCGAGGCGCCGTAGTTCCTGGTTGGGCATGTCCATCAGAGTTCTCTTAATCAACCAGACGTAATGCTAATCAATTTCTTCAGAAAGGGGAAAAACTCCCGATCATCAAAAAGCACAGCCGGGATTTCTTCAGGAAGAATGACAACTTTTTCATCCCCTGGCGCTACCATAATTGCGCTTTCGCTGTTGGCACATATCCTGACGGAGCCCAGATGTACAGAAAACCCCTTCTAAAAATCCGCCCCAAAAGCCTGAACATCGGCCGGTCGCTGTTCCTGCTGCTGGCTTTTTCCGCCACAGCTTATGCGGAGCGCATGCACCTGTCCGCTGCCGGGATACTGGACGTCACCAACGGAGAAATGCTGCGGGACCGGGTCATCGTGGTGGAAGACGGTCGAATCAAGGCAGTTTCGGCCCGGTCCGAGGTTGATCCGGCGGACGCTGATCGGGTGTATGACTATCCCGATCAGTTCATCGTCCCGGGATTCATTGACGCCCATGTCCATCTGCATTCGGACCCGACCGTGCACGGCTACCGGCGACTGGGCAAATCCCTGCCCCAGAAGACCCTGACCGGCGCCATCAACGCCCGGACCACCCTGCGCGCCGGTGTGACCACCGTCCGCCAGGTGGGCTCACCAGGGTACGCGGACATCGCCCTGCGGGACGCCATCAATGCCGGCCAGCTGCCGGGGCCACGCATCCTGACCGCGGGCATGTCCATCAGCATCACCGGCGGCCACTGCGGTGACGACAACCTGAGCCCGTTCGAAAAATACGACGCACCGGAATCGGTGGCCGACGGCCCCTGGGCCATGCGCCAGCGCGTCCGCCAGAACGTGAAATACGGCGCCGACGTGATCAAAACCTGCTCCACTGGCGGCGTACTGAGCAAAGGCACCGAGCTGGGCGCGGCCCAGGGGACGGTGGAGGAATTGACCGCCATCGTGGAGGAAGCCGCCAGCTTCGGACTGAAGGTCGCCTCCCACGCCCATGGGGCTACCGGCATCAAGAACGCCCTGAAGGCTGGCGTGGCATCCATCGAACACGCCAGCTTTATCGACGACGAGGGCATTCGAATGGCCCGGAGGAACGGCACTGCCCTGGTGATGGACATCTACGTCACCGAGTACATCCTGGGCAAGGGCGAATCCGCGGGCATTCTGCCGGAGTCACTTGAGAAGGAGCGCCGCACCGGCAAGACCCAGCGGGCCAACTTCACCAAGGCCCACAAGGCCGGCGCCCGGATCGTGTTCGGAACCGACGCCGGCGTGTTTCCCCACGGGGACAATATGAAGCAGCTGTCCCGCATGGTGCAGTTCGGCATGACGCCGGCTGAAGCCATTCGATCGGCCACGCTGCACGGTGCCGAACTGCTGGGTCTGGCCGGCGAGGTCGGCGAGATTACTGCTGGCGCTTACGCCGACCTGGTCATTCTGGACGACAATCCGCTGGATCAGATCTCAACCACCGAGTCACCGGTGGCCGTGTTCAAAGAGGGACGCCTGGTGGAGTGACCGTCCTCAGGCGGCCAGCGGATCACGCCGCAGTGGCATGGTCATACATCGGGGTCCGCCGCGGGCTCGGGACAGCTCGGAGCTGGCAATGACCACGACGCGCTTGCCCCCGGCTTCCACCGCGGCCCGATGGGTCTCGACGTCAGCGACAAATTCCCGCGACAAGACCACTTCAAAACCGTAGCGCTGCAGCTCCTCCAGGGTGGCGTCGTTACGCCGGTAGAGCACGATCAGCCCAGGCGCAAGCGCGAAGGAGTTGGCCCCGTCGGTCCACTGCTCACGGCTTTGCTGGATATAGCTTTTGCTGCCGCCGCAGGGGATGGGTTCAAGGTCGAGCCCGGCCTCTTTGGTTGCGCCGAAAAAAGACCGGTGGCGGCGGCCAAGGTCCTTTGAACCCGGGGTCAGGTCGATAGACACCGTACTCAGGGTTTCGGCGTAACCCTCCATCAGCATGGGTGGATACACCAGGCATTCGTTTTCCGAAACCCGGGTAAAGATCGTGTCCAGGTGCATCTGGGAGCGACTGTCCGGCATGCGCACCATGATCAGCTTCCGAAAAGGCTCCAGCGGTCGCAGGGTTTCTGCCAGCAGGTCGATGGAGCGCTCCATGGTGCGTTCACTCACGCCCACGGCAACGATGCCCTCGCTGAGCAACAGGACGTCACCACCTTCCAGGCTGAGGTTTCCGTAGCGCATGGATTCTTCCGGCTGCTCCTGGAAATCCAGATAGCGGGCGTTCCCCGTCAGCAGCGGGTGCATATTGTGGATGAATCGGGACAGCAGCGCCTCCCGTTCCCGTGCCTTTCGCTTCATGGAACTGATGATCAGGCCGTGACCCAGTACCACTGCCGGGTCCCGGGCCATCAGCGCGTTGGGCACCGGCGGCAGCGAGAAAAAGCGGTCCTGGCGCATCTCCTCCGGCGGCGCAGCGATGCCGCAGATCAAAGCGCTGGCCAACTCGGTCGGAGACAGCTCTCGCAGCAGTGATTCCACCTTCGGCCGCAGCTGTTCCCGCTGGGCTACCAGGCTGATCAATTGCCCGGTATGTGCCTCGTCCACGGCCAGGGCCTCCTCCAGCAGGGTCTGGATATCGTGATTGGTGACTCCAAAAGCTTCCAGCACCGCCACGAAGGCATCGTGTTCTTCCCGGGCGCTCGGCCCATGGAGGATGTCATCGAACAACAGGTCCTCCATCAGCGCCGGTGGCATGCAATCCACCTCGCGCCCTGGCCGGTGGGTCATGACTTCACGCAGGCGCCCGATCTCAGAGAACACTTCCAGCTGCATTGTTCAGGTCCGTTGATTTGCCAGGCGCTACCCTAAACAAGACCGGCCCTGACTGCTACCCGCGGCAAGGATTGCTTTCGAATTCGCAGGCCTCAAGGCACGATTTGCCCGCTATTCGGCTGCGGCAGACTTCTCCCGGGCCTCAGCCACCCGTGCCTTGAGTTCAGCCATGACGCCATCCAGGTCGGACCGGTTGTGCCAGCGGCCGTTGATCATCACCCCCGCGGGCCGGCGGAGGGTATCCAGCTGCTCACGCGGGTCGGCGTCCAGCAGAACCAGGTCAGCCCGGGCGTCCGCTGCCACCACACCCCACTCGCCTTCCTGGCGCAGGAACTTCGCGGCATCTGCCGTGGCAATGCGCAGCACGTCCTCCACCGGAATGCCGCTGTCCACAAACAGGGCCAACTCATCGTGGATGGCAAATCCTGGCAGCACAAAGGGGTTGGGGGTATCCGTTCCCAGCAGAACCGGGGCGCCGGCGTCATACAGCGACTTCAGAAACTGCTTCTGCTTAACGGCAGCCGCCTTGCGTTCATCGGTGTACGGTCCGATTCGCTGGGCACTGCCTTGCCACCACTGCATCAGGCCCGGGCCGATGTAGTTAGATTCCGGACGTTGGAAAAACCCCTCGGGATCGGCCCCGTAGACGTAGCGCTGCAGGATCACCGACATGGTGGGTGAGTGCCACATACCCGACTCGGCGCTCCTGCTGGCCAACGCGGCCATCTTTGCCGAATCCGCGGCTGCCCAGCGGGCGAAATATCCGTCCGCCGTGGCGCCTTCGGGCAGCAGCACGTCATCAACGTTGTCGAAATGTTCCAGGCTGTCCACCTTCAGATCCAGCAACTCGTTCACCGACATGCCGTCGGGCGTGTGGGTCCACACCTGCATGTTGCGTTCCTTGGCCGCCGCCACTGCCGCCCGGTAGATCTCGGGCGTCAGTCCTTCATACAGCTTGACTGCCGTGTAACCCGTGGTGCGCTGGCTCTCCACCGCGCCCACGGCCTGGTCCGGGGACGTGATTTTCATCGAGCCCTCGCCCCAGATGGGTTTAGGGCCATCCATCAGCGGACCCGAAGTGGCGATGTGCGGACCCATCAAGGAGCCGTTTTTGGCGCCGGCATCCATGTTCAGGGTCTGCGACGTGCCCCAGGGATTGCGCACCGTGGTGACCGAATTGGCCAGGAAGACCGCGCCGTCGTCTTCATTGAAATAGTGGACGTGCATGTCGGCCAGTCCCGGCATCAGCGTCTTACCAGCGCCGTCAATGACCGTCGCATCGGCGTCAATTGCGCCTTTGGCCGCTCCCACAGAGATGATTTTCTCGCCGTCCACCACCACCCGGGCTCCGGAAACCACGCCACTGCCGGTCATGGTGAGCACACGGACGTTGTCGAACACGGTGGTTTGAGCGGCTGCGGCGGCCCAGGCAAGGGACAACACCGCAACGACCAGCAGGGATAATCCCTGCCTTTTACTGCTGATTTCCAGGGATTTCATGTCAGTGCAACTTCCTTCAAGAAAACGGGGACATTGTATGAGGACGAGGGCGGCTGTTTCCCAAATTCCCGGTGAGCGCCTGGCCCGTCAGTCCACCGGGTTGGTCAACAGGCGCATGGGAACGCTGTCCCGTTGCCAGCGGCCACCGTTCGGGCCCAGGAATTCCACGTCCAGGGAAACGGAGTTGCTGGTGTCGCCCTGCAGGGTGGGCACTGACAGGCTCAGCTGCATCGTACCGTTTTCAGCCACGTCGATTTCCCGGCTGCAGCTGCGGCAGAACCCGTCCACCTGCAGCATCGGAATGTTCACCGACGACCCGGTGAAGCCATTGGCCGAACCAATGGAAAACCGCGGCTGACCCAGGGCGTCATAAAAATACAGCACCACAAACAATGACTCACCCTGCACCGCAACCGTCATGCCCCAACCATCGTCTTCAGGGCCTGCGTACCAGGTGCCGTTGATGTCGGGGGTGGGCGCGCCGTCGCCGAATTTCAGCGGCTCCACGCACCACTGGCCGCGCTCGCCGTTGATGGACCAGTCGAACAGCGCGGTTTGTTCAGCGCTGCTGCGGTCCGTGCCGTCGTTGCAGGCCGCCTCGCTGGCCGATTCCCGGAAGTCAATGATGAAATGACCCAGGGTGGACAGGTCCAGCTGCTGAGGGGGGGACCGGGCAGTGTCATAGGTGACCCGGTAGACGGCATCAGCCACAAACAGCTGTTCGTGCACCTGGCCCTGGGCGATGTACCACTCCGGTGCACCCAGGGCGTCGTAGGTGTAAAACAGGATGTTGAACAGCGAACCGGCGGCGCGAATGTCCAGTCCATGGCCGTCGCGTGCCCGGTCGTACATCAGGCCGCCGTAAGTCTCACCTCCATTGGGCAACGGCTGTACCTGATTGAACAGATCCATGTCTGGCCAGGACACCACGGCATTCGCCGCTTGCCACAGCTCCCGATCCATGACCTCGTACAGGGCGTTTTCCCGCTTGTTGAACAGAGCCACGTAGGTGACGCCATCATTGCGCCGGACCATGTAGGTCATGGTTCCCGGGATACCGCCGCCGTGCCAGGTCGTCCGGCTGGTGCCGTAGTCCCGCACCGACCAGCCCATGGCGTAGTACGCGTCACCGCGGGCGTACTCGCTGGGGCGAATGTTTTCCGGCAGGCCCAGCAACGTGTCCACGGCCGATCGGCCCAGTACCGCGCTTTTCTCAGGCCGGTCCAGTGAAGCGGCGTAGCGCGCCAGGTCCGCCGCCGAGGCAATCCAGCCGCCGGCGGAATCCGCGTTGTCCATATTGAACGCGCCGTAAGCCAGTGGCACCAGCGGCTGACTGTCACTCATCACCGACGGATACTGGCCCTCGGCCTGGTACTTGGCCTCGTCGGGCTGGCGATGCTCATACAGGCTTCGGGCCAGGGACATGCCGCGCACGCCCAGGGGATAGAAAACCCGGCGCTGCAGGTACTGCTCATAGGACAGGCCCGATACCTTTTCAATCACCATTCCGGCCAGCATGTAGCCGAAATTGCTGTAGGCAAAAGTGGTTCCCGGCGGATACACCAGGCTATGCTCGGCGGCTACGAACTCGACGATGTCAGTCTTGCTCACCGGCAGCGACACCTGGAGGCGGTCGGCAATCAGTCCGTCCAGGAACACGGGGTCGCCCTGTACGTCCCGGTCCCAGCCTCCCAGGTGCTGCAACAACTGCCGAACCTTGATGTCCCTGACGCGGGAATCAAACGGCTCCGGCATGTCCACGAGATCCACTACCCTGGCGTCCAGGGAAAGCTGGCCATGTTGCACAAGGTGCATGATTCCCATGGCGGTGATGGACTTGCCCAGGCTGGCAATGCGAAAGCGGCTGTCCGACTGCACCACCAGGTCTTCTGGATCGTCGGTCCAGGTATAACCCCGGGTCAACACCAGGCGCGAGTCCTTGGTCACAGCCAGGGACCCACCCGAGATGTCGTTTTCCTGCATGAACCGCTGCACCCAGTCCTCGAATGCCTGCAGTTCGGGAGCCAGGGCTTCTCCATGGGCCTGCCACTGGCGCTGGGATTCAGCTGCATGGGATACGAACAGCAGCATGGCAATGGCCACAAGTCGATTAATGATCGGAATTCCCCCAGCGTGTGTTTTTCTGATACTAGCAGTTGCCGGGAAAATTGCCTGTCCCAATCGTTGACTCAATCGTTGACCCCAAACGTTGAGACAAAAGTAGAGGGGGGCAACTCAGCCAGTTCCCCTGTCTGACGGCATCCGTCACAATCGTTCAGCGGGCAGTCAGGAGAAAGTGCGTGAAGTATTCCTTCAGGCCGGAGCACCCATGAAAACCATCGGATTGCTGGGCGGCATGAGCTGGGAAAGCACGGAGCTTTATTACCGGGCTATCAATGAGGAGACCCGGCGGTTGCGTGGCCGGCTGCACTCAGCGCCCATCGCTTTGGTCAGCGTAGACTTTCAGCAGATCGAGCAGCTGCAGCATCAGGATGACTGGGCGGCCTGTGCCCGGATCCTGGCCGGCAAAGCCCGGCAGGTGGAGGCGGCAGGGGCGGATTTCCTGCTGATCTGCACCAACACCATGCACCGGGTGGCTGATGAGATTCAGGGGGCCATCGACATACCGCTGCTGCATATCGCTGACGCCACTGCGTCGGCCATCCTGGCCCAGGGTATCCGCCGGGTTGGCCTGCTGGGCACCCGATTCACCATGGAGCAGGACTTCTACAAAGGCCGGTTGCAGGAGCAGGGGCTGGAAGTGCTGGTGCCCGATGATGGAGATAGAGGTCTCGTGCACCGGGTGATTTACCAGGAGCTGTGCCTTGGCATTGTGCGGGACGAGTCCCGGCGGGAGTATATCCGGATCATCGATGACCTCGGTCGCCGCGGTGCCGACGGCGTGATCGAAGGCTGTACCGAGATCGGCCTGCTGGTCAACCCCGCGCACACGGACATGCCGCTGTTCGACACCGCAGCCATTCATGCTCGCGCAGCCGTGGCGCGGGCGCTGGCCCCGGATTAAGCAGCCAAAAAAAGGCCGGGAGCGCAGAACGCTCCCGGCCGATCCTTTCTGCCTTGCGGCAGAAGCTCTGGTTTTACTCCAGGGTCAGCTCTGCTGAGCTGCCATCGCCGAATACCGCGGTAGCGCCCAGGGGCTGGTTGGCGCCATCACCTACGGCAAAGACCGTGACGATGGTGCCGGCGGCCAGGTCCAGCGGTGCCAGGTCGATAAACGCCTGGGTACCGTCGGGCGAAGCCACCTGCAGGTCATAGACCCCCGCCGGCAACTCGAAGAACCCGGAGTCCTGACCGTACTGCACGCTTGCCAGGTTGTTGACGATGGTGCCGTCATCCAGGCGGATGGATACCGCTGTGCTGGCCAGGTCTGCGTCAAACGGTGCTGAGTGCACCACCCGGATCTTGATGTTGCCTGCGGCTGGATCCGTATTGTCGTCCACCAGGAACAACAGTGCCGGGGTCTGGTTGGTGCCGTCACCAATGGCCGCGGCGGTGTAGAACACGTCCGCCTCCAGGCTCACCGTGTCGCTGGCCAGCACCGGCAGGCTGCTGATGACGTCGCCGGGCATCACGGGTGCGCCGATGATGCTTACGGTGGTCTCAATGGGGGACAGCGGCACGTAGCCGGACACATCCTGGTAGACCACGCCGGTCAGGGCAGTGGCGCCGTTGATTTCGACATTGACGCCGGTGCTCATGATGTCTGCAGCAAAAGGCGCCAGGTGAGCCACGTTGACCTGGGCTGACTCGAAACCGCTGGCAAAGACCAGCTCCGGCTCCAGCTGCAGGCTGACGAAATTTCCGGTGGAGAAGAACGCGCTGGCACCCAGGGGCTGATTGGCGCCGTCACCCACGGCAAACACGGTGACGATATCGCCGTCCTGCAGAGTGATCGGTGCCAGGTTGATGAATGCCACCGAGCCGTCCGGTGCCGCAACCTGCAGGTCGTAGGTGCCGGCGGGCAGCTCGAAGAATCCGGAGTCCTGGCCATACTCGACGCTGGCCAGACCGTTGACCACCGTGCCACCGTCGGTACGGATCGACACAGCCGTATCGGCCAGGTCGGCGGCAAACGGCGCGGTGTGGGCAATACGGATCTTGGCGTTACCGGCGGTTGGAGCGGAGTTGTCGTCCACCAGCGGCAGCAGCGCCAGCGGCTGGTTGCTGCCATCACCGATGGCGGCCACGGTGAACTCCATGTTGTCCATCAGGTCCACGGTAGCGGTAATGGCCGCCATCATGGCTCCCGGGGGGGCAAACACGTCAACGGTGGTATTGCCGCCGTCCAGCGGCAGGTAGCCGGACGCCTGGTTGAACTGAACACCGGTCAAAATTTCAGTGCTGTTGACGTCCACCGACACGGCCGTATCGGCCAGGGCGTCGGCAAACGGCGCCAGATGGGCCACGTTGACCCGGGCGTTGGGCTCCAGGTCCAGGCTGGCAAACGTGCCGTCAGCGAAAAACGCGCTGGCGCCCAGCGGCTGGTTGGTGCCGTCACCGAC
>JAAUYH010062137.1_pt1 | contig 12269 bp, 8 predicted proteins | sample 7278061 | NCBI WGS metagenome assembly JAAUYH01 (sample SAMN14350203, study PRJNA611818) | marine sediment metagenome | isolation source: surface marine sediment (0.6m) | place: French Polynesia: Moorea | collected 2018-08
AGTAGTTAGGCTTGGAGACTGTTGCCCTGCTTGTTGCGATGGCATAGCTAGCGCCAGTGCCAGAGATCTGATTCGGGGATCAAAGGCGCTCGACTTGTCCGATATCCGACTGATGCTGTGAGCGAGATTCAAGCGCGATGTGGCTGCCAACAGGACAGGGAGAGGCGTGGCCAATGAGGACTGCGAAGGGACGAGGATGGCCTCGACGACACTACTGAGTCGGAGCAAACGCGTCGTAGTGAAGCGACAGTCCGATGACGGTGGCCACAAAACTGTGCCCAAAGGGCCGTTGGCCATATTTTGCCCAAACGGTGCGGCATGGTCGGGAACGGGCTGCGTCGCAAAGGAACCGTACGGAACGAAGCTGATCGATGTAACCCATTGGAATGACAAGGGTAGTTCTGCAAGGTCGCGTTACGCTTCGGGTTTTGTCATTCCCCCGGATGTTGTACATCCATAACCTTGGGTCGACGGGTACGAATTTCTCGCAGATTTTTACGAGTTTTTCGCATATTGCGACCCACGGTCGTGGATTGCGGAAGAGGCTTTGTCAGACTCCAGAGGTCTGGGCAATGTATCTACGTCTGTCGGAGTCAAAAACAGGCCACAATCACCAATATTGTGCTAGGATGTGTTCACATCATGAGCGATTCCACAGATTCTCGTCGTTTCTATCTCGCCCCAGGCGCACGCGGGGGCTCCTCGCGTCTTGAGCTCCCCGGCGCGCATGCCTTGCCACCGCCGGACGAGCGTCTGGTCGAGCCCGAGAGCAATCAGGAGATGATCGACGGCCAGCTCATCAACATCCTTGAGGCGACACCGGCGGAACCTCCCCACGCCGACCGCCAGTTCGACGTTGTATATGTCTTGCGCGCTTACGTCGCTGACGGCTACGTCGGTTCCACCGAGTTGCTCACCCGGGTTTCGAAAGATAGCGACTTTGCCACCGATGCCTGCATACGCAAACAGGGCTTGGACGACAAGGGCCATCGGCATCTAGAAGAGCTCTCCTTCGAAGTGAAACACACCCAGAGCGAGAGCTCGATTCGCAAACGAGCCCGCTATCTATTGCGTCGCGGCGTCCGTCGCATCTTCGCCATATGGGTCACTGTGACTCAGCGAGGATCAGCCCAAGAACACGTGCAAGCCGGCCCGGTCAAGGAATGGTCGACGGAGCTCGACGATTGGCTGGTACTTACGGAGGAGCAATTCATCGAAGACCACTGTTTGCGTCGCCCACTGCAAGTGAAAGCGCTGCTGCAAGCCGTGGAAGCGGATAATGCCGTTGTGCGGGCGTTGATTGATAAAAACAATGAGGTCATTCAACAGCTAAAGCAGCAGAACTATGACCAAGGTAAGTCCGACGGCTATGACCGAGGCAAATCGGACGGCTATGACGAGGGACAAGCAGCCAGTCTGGAGATCGCGCGGCAAGCAATTCGACTGTGTTGCAGTGCACTAGGCATCGAGCTTTCGCAACGCCAACAGGCCGAGCTCAAGCAGCTTCATGCCGATGCACTCAAAGCACGTTTACAATACATCCAGAGTCACCGACGCTGGCCGTCTGTGTAAGTCCAGCCGCATTGGCCGACTGAGCTTGCGAGTCCTCCTTGGGCATGCGGACAGTCTACTGTATGCACGACCCGGGTCCGCAGGACTGCGCGAGCTGCTGATGGGTTGCATCAGACCGTGGGTCCGAATATTCCATGGTCATGGATTGGAATGACGTCCGCTACTTCTTGGCGCTCTCTCGGCTGGGCTCCGTCCGAGCGGCCGGGGCCTCCTTGGGGGTGAGCCACTCTACGGTGGCCCGCCGCGTCGAGGCACTGGAGGTGCAGCTCGCGGCGCGACTATTCGATCGCAGTCGAGACGGCTACACCCTCACTGCGGCCGGATTGCAGATGTTGGCCGGCGCCGAGCGGGTAGAGCGTGAGATGTCGGCGCTGGAACTCGAACTGGCCGGGCAGGACGAGCGGCTCGAAGGCCCGGTGCGCCTCACGTGCTGCGACGAGTACGTGGCCGAGATGATGCTGCAGGAGCTCGCCGTCTTTTGCGGCGCCTATCCCGACGTCGAGCTCTGCATCACCACCGACAGCCGTCGATTCGATCTGTCCAAGCGCGAGGCAGACATCGCCGTGCGGACCCTGCCGCTGGGCGCCGAGCCCGAGCCGCATCTGCTCGGCCGCAAGTTGGTGCCCATCCACTGCGCCAACTACGTGGCCTCAGACCACGCCCATCGTCTCGACCCCGACATAGACGGCACCTCGCCGCGCTGGGTGGCGCATGCAGGGCGCGACGGCTTTGAGCGCATGGTGGCGAGGTCCAGCTATCCCCACGTCCGCGCGTGGGGCGCCTTTTCCTCTTTGGCCCTGCTCATGCAGGCAACCCGTGCCGGCCTCGGCATCGCCATCCTGCCCTGCTACGTCGCGGACCGGGACCCCGCGCTCAGGCGTCTCGGAAACGCCGATATCTGTCACGTGGCCGACCTATGGCTCGTCAGTCATCCCGATCTGCGCAACAACGCCCGCTGTCGGGCCGCCCGCGATTGCGTGGTCCAAGCACTCTTGCGCCGCGAGGCCCTATTCCGCGGCGAGCAGGCGAGCGTAGATTGACGTCAGGTGGGACGGCTCAGGCGGCGGTGCATCGACGCACCGGAGCGTCCCGCATTCGCTCCATGCGGATAGGAGGAGGGCGACTTATGCTGATGTCTATGTCGATCAGCGCTACGCAAACACCTGCCACATTTTGGGACCGCATTGCAGACAGCTATGCCAAACGACCCGTCGCCGACGAAGGCGCGTATCAGAGGAAACTACAAAAGACCCGCGAATACTTCCGGCCGGATATGCAAGTGTTGGAGTTTGGCTGTGGCACCGGGTCCACCGCCATCGTCCACGCCCCCTATGTCGGCCATATTCGTGCCATTGATATCTCGTCGAACATGATCGAAATCGCTCGGGGCAAGGCGGCCGCGCAGCATATCACCAACGTCTCGTTTGAAACCGCCGCCATCGACGAACTCAACGTGCCCGATGACACATTGGATGCGGTCTTGGGACTCAGCATTCTCCACTTGCTCCCCAATTGGCAACAAGTGATCGCAAAGGTCCACCGCATGCTCAAGCCGGGCGGGGTCTTCGTCACCAGCACGCCGTGCCTTGGCGGCTTGTTGCGTTATGCGCCCCTCAGAGTCATTTTGCCGATCGGGCAACTCCTGGGCCGATTTCCCTATGTGCGTTTTTTGCGCAAAGCCGAACTGGAGGACGCAATCACCCGCGCTGGCTTTGCCATCGAACACCAATGGCAGCCGGGCAAGGGCAAAGCGATCTTTATCGTGGCCACGAAGGCGCGGAGTTAATGTTGCTCGTCCTCGGAATAGTGGCATAACCCGGTCGGCAATGTCACTGCCGCTCTGCAGTGGCGCTCATGGCGGTCGGGCTGTGCCGCGCGCTTTGCCGCCCGAGACGGTCCGATGCACGTGTGACCTCCATGCGGTTGTCGTCCGAGTTGCGGTCGATCAGCTTGTTGTAGGGATCAATGCCGGCCTCCAAGGGCTTTGCGGGCACGGTCACTTCGATGTCCATGCGAGCGCGATCGATGAAGTGCTTATCCAAGTACAGTACCTCGCCATCGGCGCCGAACACGCCGATGTCGATCGGATCGCCGATGTCGATCTCGGTCTCCATCCCCTGGCCATCGGCGTGCACTTTGCGGGCTTCTACGGTGAGCGTCACCGCGTAGGTGCCGTCGCCAGCGGGGCGGTATTCGGCTGTGACGATGCGGTTGTGAAATAGGACGATGCGCTGCAGCATATCGTCGAGCATGGAGTGCAGCGCTGGCGGTGCCGCGGCCTGGAGCCGCTCGTAGAGCACCAGCGAGTTGGTCCACGGTGGCTCGGCAAAGCCGGTGTCAGCGATGAATGCGGCGAGGGTCTCATTGAGGGCCTTTTCGCCCATATAGTCCCGGAGCGCGTATAGGACCACGCTGCCCTTGCGATAATGGATGTAGGGCTGGTTTTCGACGAGTAAGAGCGGCATTTCCTCTACGATCTCGCCGCCGCGCTCACGCAGGTAGCGATCGAGTTCATATTTGAGGAAACGGCGCATTTGATCGCGTCCATACTGCTTTTCCATCACCATGAGGGCGGAGTATTGCGACAGGCTTTCGGTCAACATGGATGCGCCCTGTACATTGCCGCTGATGACCTGATGGCCCCACCACTGATGGGCGACTTCGTGGGCGGTTACGTAGTACACGTAGTCGATGTCGTCCTGGTCGCGCAAATCGGCGATGAAGCCGATGCTTTCGGAAAACGGAATGGTGTTGGGAAAGGATTGGGCAAACTGTCGGTAGCCGGGAAACTCGATGATGCGGATCTGGCGAAATTGGTAGAGGCCGAAGTGCTGGGTGAAGTAATCGAGCGAGTCCTTCGTGGCCTCGATCATGCGGGCGACGTTTTTATCATGGCCGGGGTGGTGATAGACCTCGATGGCCACGTCCTTCCACCGGTCGCGGCGGACTTCATAGGCTGCGGATAGAAAGGCGTAGAAGTGGAGAATGGGGGCGTCCATTTCATAGCGGAAATAGCGCCTATCGCCTTCGATCCACTCCTTTTGCAGGTAGCCGGGAGCCAGTGCGATCTGGTTCGGGCTCGTGCTCACGGTGGCGCGGAAGTCGATCCAGTCGGCGTCGGGGGCGAGCAAGTTGTTGTCCAGGGCTGCGGCGTCATCGGCGGCGGCCATGCGCGCCGAGGGAGGCAGGCCGCGCTTGCGGCGTTCGCCGCGGTCGACGAGCTCGCGCCCTTGCACGTAGCCCAGGATGGGGAAGTACTCGCGGTTGTTGAAAAATGTCCCATTGGCCACGAGCGACGTATCGGCGCCGTGGTTGACGAATCCGGGGTTTTCGACGGTCACGTCAAATGTGAGGTCCATAGTGTCGCCGGGGGCCAGCGGCGCCGGGAGATCGTAGATATGGTAACCGTGGATGCGGTCGGCGAGCTGGCGCTGATGAGGGTCAGGCGAGCGACCGTCAAATTTCAGCGCGAAATCGACCTCTGGGGCGATGGTGACGTGCAGGGCGGCGATGGATTGGTCGGCTTTATTGCGCAAGGTATAGGTGCCGCGGGCCGCGATCCGACGCTCCTCGGGATAGATGTCGACATCGACCTCCACCGCCGTGATGCGGGGCTGGGGCACACGGGCGTATTGCCGGTATTTGCGTTCGTAGGCGGCCCGGCGCGCGAGCTCTTGGTCGCTTGAGACGTACTCGTTGCGTACGTTGGTATTGTAGAAAATATAGCTGCCCGAGGCCAAGAATCCGGCGACGGCGATGGCGCTCGTCCACCGGGAGATCGGTCCAAAGCGGGTCAGAGCCAGTCGCAAGCGCTCGGCCAGGGGGCGCTCGCTTCCTCGGCGCCATAGTGCGATGGTGGCCACGGCCAAGAGCACACAGAAAAACGTCCAATACAGGCTAAACCAAGCAAATGGGGTCACGTAATGGCCAAAACCGTTCATGTCCGAGTACATGAGCGAGCGTCCTAGGCCGGCAAAACGGTACAGGCCGTGCTCCAGATCGAGCATGCCCATGACCAGTGTGCTGACTAGAAAGAGCAGCATGACCAGGTAGCCCAAGAACTTGGTGCGCGTGACGACGTGCAGGAATACGGCAAGGACGCCGACGAGCACAAACGGCACGGCGATGAACAAAAGCCCCTTGGCGTAGACGCTCGGTTCCAGATGGCTATATCCCTGAAAGAGCTGAAATAGCATGGTCACTCCGGCGCTGGCCGCCAAAAAGACCAGGGAGACCAGGGTGAGACCCGTTATCTTGGCCGCGTACGGCACCCAATCTGGCACCGGTGCGGCGTCGAAGACCTCGTGCATCTTCAGCGACCGCTCGCGCCATACCAGTTCGCCAGCATAGAACGTGACAATGATGACGAGGAGAAAGGAATACGAGCCCTCGATGGCCCGGAGCATGAGATGGGTTGCGGGATACACGGGCGTGCCAAAGAGGCGGTCCATGTAGCTCGCGGCCGCTATTACGTTGGCGGCGCCAAATGCGAGGATGACGAGAAAGGGCGTGCTCTTGAATACGCTTTTGACTTCAAGGCCGGTCTGGTGCAGCCACTGGAGAAGCGCTGTCGAGGCCGAGAAGGTGCGGCTGGGAGAGCTCGGCCGCGGTCGCGTAGGCCGTGGGGGCCGCTTTTGCTCGCGCATGGTCCGGTGGCCGCGGGCCTTGCCGCGTCGACGCGGGGACGTGCGAAACGCCCATCCACTGGCGGCAAAGATCAATAGTCCAATCGCGGTCCATAGCAGCCGATTACCAATCAACAGCTCGTCTATGGCCGGCAGCGCGGTATTTTGTTCGGCGATGGTCCAGTACTTGGTGCTGGTAGCGATGGCGGCAGCGCCAAAAGGGTCGAGTAAGGTGCCGATGGTCTCGCTGCCGAGATCGTCTAAGAACGTTCTGGATAGCGAGTACAGCACCAGGACGCCGACAACGGCCAAGTAGGTGACGAGCTGGTTGCCGGTGATACCGGCGAGGGCGAAGAACACGGCGCCCAGGAAGATCACGTTGGGGATGACCACCACGGCCAGCGCCCACAGATAGGGATTTAGGGTAAATGGCCCCATCTGGGCTGGGTCCAGCCAGGGCATGAGACTGCCGAGCATGGTGCCCAAGGCCGCAGCTAGCAGCACGGCCAGCGACGCCAGCAAGGCGCCGGCAAAGCGGCCGATCACCAAGTCGCGCTTGCGGACTGGGGTGGCAAAGATCAATTCATGGGTGCCGAATTCAAAGTCGCGCAGCGCGGCCCCGGCGACGAATGCCGTGATCGGAAAGATGCCGAAGATGCCCAAGAGGATCAGTAGCTTGATGATCACGATGGGGGCGTTGTGGTTCACGCTGGCGCCCACGCCACCGATGATGACGTCTTCGGACGCGATGGCGCCGAAGGCCAGCAAGAAAAAGACGAACGCGGCCAGATAGAAGAGGGGGCGGCGCAGCAGGGTGCGGATTTCAAAGAGCGCTATGTGTCGCAGCATTGGCATCCTCCAACTCACGCCACTTGCTGGAGGGTGGAAAAATAGAGATCCTCAAGCGTCGGTTCCACCGGCTCGAAGCCCGCCGGCTGATCGTCGGCGCACACCCGGATAACCGTGCGACCGCCGAAGAGCCGGGTCGAGAGCACGCTATGTCGGCGCTGATAATCGGGCAGCTCGGATTTGTCGATGGAGGTTTTCCAGATGGTACCGGCGAGCGATTTCATGGCTTCGTCTGGCGTTCCCACGAGCAGGATGCGGCCGGCGGCGATGATGGCCATGGTTTGGCACAGCTCGCGCACGTCTTCGACAATGTGGGTCGATAGGATCACGACCACGTCCTGGCCGATTTCGCTGAGCAGATTATGAAAGCGGTTGCGTTCTTCAGGGTCGAGTCCGGCGGTGGGCTCATCTACAATGACGAGCTGGGGATCGGCGAGCAATGCCTGGGCAATGCCGAATCGCTGCTTCATGCCGCCGGAGAATGTGTCTAGGCGCCGATCGGCAACGTCGTAGAGGTTGGCTTGGACGAGTAAATGTTCGACGATATCGGCGCGCTCACCGCGGCGGACAATGCCCTTGAGCACCGCGAAATGATTGAGCATCGCGCGGGCAGAGATGCGCGGATAGACGCCGAACTCTTGCGGCAGATAGCCGAGGATGCGGCGAACCGCGGATTTTTGCCGCAGAAAGTTGACCGGGCCCAGGGAGATGCTGCCTTCGTCGGGCTCTTGCAGGGTGGCCAGGGTTCGCATCAGCGTTGATTTGCCGGCTCCGTTGGGGCCGAGCAGGCCAAACATGCCTTTGGGAATGTCGAGAGATACACGGTCGAGGGCGCGCACGCCGCCATGGTAGGTTTTCGAGAGGTTGCGAATCGTCAGCATCGAGGGCTCCGGTTCCGATGGTGGGTAGGTGGACCAAGCCCGGTAATGCAGCGTCGATGCCAGCTCGACCCGCATGTGGAGCACTCAGTGTTTTCGCTATGGCTGTACGGGCCAATGCCTTTCCCGTGGGGCTGCGGGTGCCGTATATCACCCTTTGGGGGGCGCCATCACTAATCAGGCGTGAAGCCGCAGCGCCTGTGGTTACTGCGGCTTCATCTGCGACCTCAAGACCATACTGCGACATGTCGCGTGACCGCGGGCCACGGCAGTGAGTACGCAGTTCTGAAGGTGAAACGGCAACCTTCGACCAACGCGGGCACCGTCAGAATGTCTATCGTTCGAAGCAATAACGTAGCATCTTACCGTAAGCTACCCCGCGTCCGCGGCCCCTGTCACGGCGATTGAGCTTTCGAGCTCACTGTGAATCCCCAACAGAGGTGCATGCTCGATGAGTCCCCGCACCGAAGCGCAGGGCGGAAATGATTCTGTCCGAGTTACTCGGCTTCGATACGCTGGGCTTCCTGTTGATATTGCAGAAACTCCGGAATCCCCACCGAGGTCGCGAGGCCGACGGTGCCGGCAAACATCATCATACCGATGGCGCCAGCGCGATACGAACGGCCAAATGGGGTATCGGGGTGCTCTTCGGCCAGCTCCGCTATGGCGCCGAACTCCTCGTCCTCGCCGCTCAGGAGGCGATTGATCGCGTCCTGGTATGTCGTCCGTACCGGCTCTGGATTGGACCACTGGCTGCCGACATGCATCAATGCGTGCACGCCGTCATCGCGTTGAGCGATGCCTACGCCCACGCTGTGCAATTGCATCAGCAGCCATACCCACGATTTGACCAATTTGTTTTCCAAATCGTGCCTGGGGCTCAATGGCGCCTTGCGCTGGTCGGCGAGCATATGGCCTGAACCATATACCGCCCAATTCCAGCGATCGGTCAATAGCTCTCGGCCCACGGGCCCCAGGTCCACCGGTTTCCCCTGGCTGCCATTGGGCAATGCCATCCGCAGGCGCAAGGTGTCGGCAGTAGTATCCAGCGCGATTTCAAGGGGCTCTGAGAGGGCGGTGGCGAGCTCGCCACCCAGGCTCCCGGGATACAACCTCGAAGTGCAGCGCTCTTGTTGGCCCCCAAGCCCCGGCACGAGGGGCAGCCTCTTGTGGGCGACGATGCAGAGCATGGGCACCAGCGGCTGCAGTCGGTTGCCGTCGCGGGCTCCCAGCTCAAGGACGACAAGATCTGCGTCCCCTTTGGGGCTGGACAAGATGAGCTCGCCGGTGAGATTGTCGATGACGTCAGCCTGGGGATCGAAACCGACTTTATCGGCCACCGGGGTCAGAATCTGAGTCAGGGAATCGCCCAGTAGCGGTTTGATGTCGACCCGCAATCGCCAGATGCCAGTGGGCTCGCCGCTGACTGCGCGCTGGGCCAAGGTGTCGGGAATCTCGATCAATGCCCCTACCCTGGGATGGGTGGCTTTGGCCCGCAAATGCGCCCGCGCCGTGAAGGTCCCCGTCGATAACTGTACTGCGGCGTCGAGGCCGCCGATGTCGCTGTAGAACCTGCCGAGCTCGACTGGCGCATGCTCGGCGAGGAATGCCGGCTGCACCAGGGCTTCGATGTGGCCGCGCAGCGTATCCGGGCGCTCGGCGATGCCCTTGGCCACCGCGTCGCTGGCGCCGGCGGCGGCCAATAGGGCCATATCGCTGGCGCACAGATAGCGCTCGTCGAGTTCGCGGCATCGCATCTCGGTGCCGAATATGTCGAAGGCAACGCCGTCCACTTCCTCCGTGGTGACTGCAACACGTTTGCCCATCCGAGTGCGAAACGCCTGCCGATCCGCCACTGGCAAGACTGCCATGAAAGTCCCGGCCGCGGTGCGGAACACAGCGGCGTCGCGGGCCAGATCGAGCCCCATTCGCGCTCGGGCCTCGGCGTCGAAGACTTCGGCAGGCAGTTCGGCTCTCAGTTCGGCCGCCATCGCGGTGAAATCGCTCCATTCTGCCAGTCCGATCTCAAGCTCGCCCCACGCTGTCGCCAGCATCGCGCCGCTGCCCCCAGCGACGACCACCCCAATGGCGGTGTCGGCGGGCGCGAGTTGCCATAGGGCATCGGTGCGGTCCTTGGGAATTGACAACGGCGCATCCAGCCGCGACGTGTCTTTGCGGCAGCCGGCGCTCTGCCACGGCAGCAGGGTCAGCAGGCCGATGATAAGGAAGATTCGATTCAACATGAACATACGCTTCGCCGGTAGCTTTAGCAGCCGCCGTGACGAATCTGCAAGTTATCTACGCCGCCGTCGTGACCGACCGTGGCTGTGGTCACAGTGGCCATGGTTACCGTTTAGCGATGCAGCTGCCTCGCGTTTGGTGCTAGTCCTGTTGCTTCGAAGTTCGTCAGGGGATGTTTTTGTCGTCCAGGGCGCCGGAAGAAAGGCCCGACGACGAAGTTGGGTGGGCATCAGCGCCAAAGGAGTAAGGCAAGACGCATCAAAGAAAACTAATCGACGTCTTATGACTGAGGTTGTCGTTCCCCTCGCGATGGGCGTTTGACGACACTTGGCGAAACACCGCGCGCTCGCGCAACTCTCCCACATTGCGAGCGCCGACGAAGGCCATTCCCAGTCGGATGCCGCGCATCAAATTATAGATAATCAGCTGTGCCGGCCCTCGATAGGGCACAAGCCCGCTGGCCCCCTCCACGCGAATGTCCTCGGTGCGTTTGCGAAATTCGAGGTACGCGTCGATCTTGTCGTAGCCGGTCTTTTCCGGAATCTCGACGGTCGTATATCGCGCGCCCTCGTACTTCTTGTACTGATGGCCGTTTTCGTGATGCACCAGCTCCCCCGGGGCCTCGTCACAGCCCGCCAAGAGCTTGCCCAACATCACGCCATCGGCCCCCGCTGCCAGTGATTTGACGATATCGCCGGAATTGCGGATGCCGCCGTCGGCGATGAGGGGCATCCCTTTGGGTCGCAACACCTCGGTGATCTCGGCAATCGCCGTCAACTGCGGGACACCGCAACCTGAGACCGCGCGGGTCGTGCAAATGCTGCCGGGCCCCAAACCCACTTTCACGGCTGCAAGGGGCATGTCGACGTAGCATTCGGCGCCCTTTCGCGTCGCAATATTGCCGACGATGATGCGGCCCGGAAACTTGGCAGAGAAGTGTTCCACGGAGGCCAGGACGTTGGCGTGCAAAGGCTGCACATTGTCGAAGATGACGTAGTCCACACGTGGATCTTCCAGCAGGAGTTGGGCGCGTTCCCGATCGTAGGGCGAGCAGGCAAAGAACGCCATGGGCCGACCGTCTGCGCGATTGGTCAAGGCCTGCGGGTAACGGGTGACATCCAGGCGGCGCGAGGCCAGCTCATCCATCGTGGACCGACTTTCCTCCAGAGACATTTCGCGGTGCATGGTTCCCGCGCAACCCATCTCGGCCATGGCGACGATGAGGTCGACACTGGAAACTGTGGACATATGGGCCGAGAATATGGGTATCTCTAGCTTGACGCCGCGAACAGTCTCTGATGCCAGCGAGACTTCGTCGGGCGACACATCGGTCAAGCCCGGTTCGAGGAGGACGTCGTCATAGGAGAGATCGGGCAGATTGGGATGATTGAGACGAGGGAGCTTCACGCTAAGACCTTTCGATGATACCTTCCGGTGATACTGATCAGTGAGACCTTTCGGTGATATCTGGCTACGCTACCTGGCAGTAATTCACCGCGATATCAGGGCACTGTGTTTGGGTGGATTGTCGGGCTCTGGCATGCGCCGGATCAGCTCGGAAAATAGGGCCGAGACCCGTGGCTCGGCCTGATGGGCTGCCGCGAGCACCTCTTCGTGGGAGATGTTGGACAGCGCGCTCTCCGTACACAGATCCGTGATGACGGATACTGCAAACACTTTCAGCCCCATATGCCGGGCCACTAGCACCTCGGGCACCGTGGACATGCTGACGGCGTCGGCGCCGATGATGCGAAAAAACGAATACTCTGCTCGGGTTTCGTAGTTTGGACCGGGAACGCTGAGATACACGCCTTGATGTGCACGAATTTCGCGTTCAGTCGATATCGTTTCCGCGAGCTGGATGAGGTCGCGGTCGTACGGATCGAGTAAATCGGGAAATCGCGGGCCTAGTTCGGCAATGTTGCGACCGCGCAGCGGATTATCGCCATGCAGGCTGATGTGGTCGCGGATGAACATGATGTCTCCGAGCGCCTGATGGTCCCGCAGCCCCCCGGCGGCATTGGATAGTAATATCGTATGCGTTCCCAGGACACCGAGTACCCGAATCGGGAAGGTGACCTGCTGCATGGAATAACCCTCGTAG
>JAAUYH010134952.1_pt1 | contig 12269 bp, 10 predicted proteins | sample 7278061 | NCBI WGS metagenome assembly JAAUYH01 (sample SAMN14350203, study PRJNA611818) | marine sediment metagenome | isolation source: surface marine sediment (0.6m) | place: French Polynesia: Moorea | collected 2018-08
AAAGTCGCCAACGGTGTTTTCGGGCTTGTGGAAATTGTGTTATTAGTGGTGCTGAGTTGACGCCTATTTGAGAAATGCCATGATGCAAAAAATTGTTATTATTGGCGCTGGTCCAGCTGGGTTGTTGCTTGCCCACTATCTACTTGCTCGAGGACATTATCAGGTTGAGATTTACGAGCGTCGCCCTGATCCGCGTCGGGTAAAGCAGTCAGATCAGCGGGTCTTTCCGATTTCTCTACAGGCGCGGGGCATGAGCGCCATTCGAGCCATTCCCGGTTTAGAAGCAGCCTTATCAGAAAAAGGGGTTTGGGCCAAAGGCGTTTTTCTGCATCGTAGCAAAGGTCAACCTCGCAAAATTGAACGTAAAACGCCTCAGCTGTTGATTGAGCGCAACCAGCTGACTCTGGCGCTGTTGCAGCATCTGCTAGCGGGCTATGGCGGCGAGGCATTAACCATCACGTTTGACTGCGCCTGTGTTGGAATCAATCAGGATAGTCAGACAGTCACGCTTCAGCCCACAGCAGGGGAACCCTTTACAGTTCGCTTTGATCGCCTGGTCGGCGCCGATGGAGTCCGCTCGCAGGTGCGAGAAGCGTTGGTCGCCAGCGGCGATATGCACTGTCAGCAAGAACTCGTTCCCCAGCGATACAAGCCCTTGTTTGTCTCCAGAGTCAGTCAGGATAAAACTATTGAGTTGGCGGCAGACTGTATCCATCGATGGGATTTGGGCAAACGGGCGCTGGTGCTGATGACCCCTCAACGGGGGGATAGGCTGAGCGGAATTGTGATCTTCCTGCCCGGAATTAATCCGCTGGAGCTTTTCACAACTGATGAGGCGGTGCTGGCTTATTTTCAAGCGAAATGCCCATCTCTAGGGCAGGTGATGACGTTAGAAAATACGGCTGATTTGCGACAGCGACCGGTATCCAAACTGATAACGGTGAAGTGCGATCGCATGCATGTTGGCGATCGCATCTTGCTGATCGGCGATGCTGTCCATGCGGTTACTCCCTCCATTTCGCAGGGTTGCAACGCCTCGCTACAGGATGTGATGGTGTTCGCCCAACAGTTAGACCAGTTCCAAGATGACTGGAGCCAGACTCTCCCAGCCTTTACCGCGCAGCGGCTGCCAGATGTGCATGCCTTGCGAGACCTATCAGATTATTGTTTCCCGCTGTCGAAATTGATGATACCAGAGTTTCTTTTCCGCGTTACCCTCGGGAGAAAGTTGAATCACTGGTTTCCGCAGCTATTTAAGCCCTTTCCCTTAGAGTTGATTGTGGATGGAGACCTGCCTTATTCGGAAGTGCTAAAACAATGTCAAGGATGGATTAATCGGGTGAGGCGGTCCGCGCCGCCTCAACTCAAAAGTTCGAAAGCTTAACGGGCTCCAACTTAAAGCGGGACAATCCAGTAGAGAAGGAATACAGAATACAGAAGTCAGAAGTCAGTCAAGGGCTGGATTCTGTCTCCTGTCTCCTGAATTCTTGCCCCGTCAGAATGTCCCGGCTTCAGTTGATAGGTTAATCCAACTTATCCAAGCGATACCGCAACACCGGGCCACCGCCAATTGTGCCGATGTATACATACTCCTGATGGAGCACCGCCGCGCTGAGGGTGTTCATGCTGATGGGGGGATTCTGCAGGCTGAGTAGGATATTGGCGTCAAAATCCATTGCCAAAACACTGCCCGCCCCCCGCGTCGATTCGTCGAGGACGGCGTTTTCCACATCCTGTCCGGTCACTAGAAAGGGGACTTTAGCCACTTGTTGGGCCAAAAAGCGGGAGGCTCGAATTTGGTCTCCTAGCCCTACTCGGGGACGGTTGAGGGCTACCCAGATGCGATTTTTCTGATCTCGATATAGATTGTGGGGCATACCGGGGAGACTGTCGATCCAAATGTCTTGTTCTCCTGCTTTTTCCCCTTTGAGCCAGTAGCGCAGAATCCGGTAACGGAGCTGATCCGCAACTAAGACATAACTCTCGTCCGGCGCTAACACTACCCCGTTGCCAAAAGAGAGGTCGTCGATGAGAACCTGAGAGTTTCCGGTGTCGGGATCGGTGACGATCAGGCGACCGGGTCCCGTATTGGCGATAAAACTAATCACTGGGGGCTGCTGCGTATAGCTGTCGTCGGTTCCCTGAGTGTGATAGATTTTTCCGTCGGTTGCGATCGCAATCCCATCCGAGTAACCATAGGGCCGTCCCTCTATCATCTCCCCCTCAGGCACAATCGGGCGCACCTGACCCGCTGGACTGACGGCGATCAGGCCTTGCCCCCAGGAAGACACCAGCAGGTCTCCCGCTTGGTCAAACCGCAGATCCAGCGGACCGCCGCCAGGCAGGTTGACAAATTCTTCAATCTGATAACCGCCGTCTGGGGTAAAGGTGACCCGATCGATGCGGGCGTTCACATCCCCCGACCCAATGACTGCGTTGGGGCGATCTCGATTGCCCACATACATCCGCCCCTGTGCGTCAAAGGCAATATCCTCTGGATAGTTGAGTTGATCCGGGCCAATTTTCTGCGTTCGATCAGGATCGCGCAGGGCGTCGTTGGGGGCGAGGACGCCCGTCTCTGGTAAGGCTGGACTGGGGGTAAAGGGAACCGGGTCAATGGGACTTGGCCATAGGACAAAACCAAGCCCCAGCGAAGGGAGTCCAAGCCCCGTTAGACTCAATAGCTTCAATAGCCAACCACGCTTCATAGGGATGATTCATCATAAAAGAGGACCCACCGAACATAGCGAATGGGGTATAGTCCATTGTCAAGGGGAGAAAGCAACTGCGGAGGCTGAATGCTGATTGGTGAGTTGTCGGAAGTAACCGGACTGTCGAAGGATACGATTCGGTTCTATGAAAAGCGGGGCCTGATCCAGGCTGAAAATGGGTCGCCGGGGAAAGGCCGGTTTAAGACCTACGGTGAAGAGGCGCTGCGACGGCTAACGCTGATCCAGAAAGCTAAGCGGCTGGGGTTTACTTTGGGGCAAATCAAGCAGGAAATTGAGGCTTGGGAGAGCAATGAACTGTCCTGGGACGAAAAAATTGCGATTATTCATCGCCAAGTCGCCCTGGTGGATGAGCGGATAGGACAACTGCAGGAAACTCGGGAGCACTTAATAGAAAGTGTGCGGTATTTGAAAAACCTCAAAGCTGGAGAACATGAATCTAGGAGCTGATGAGTCAATCACAGGTCTTTCGATGCAGCCAGCTTGTGCTGCCGCATGAGGGAAGATATCAGGACTGTATGAACGTCTCTTTTAATATTGGCTATACCTTTGGCAGTTCATCTAGAGGCAGGTTCGCTGACGAAAGTTTCATTAGCGTAAGTTGATTAGCGCTAGAACATTGCTCTCATCTCTCTCCAGCGTTGTCCCGTCGTCAAAAGAGAGCGATTAACACCAGGGATTACTTGGTTGAGAAAGATCTGACGAAAGGACGGGTTAGTAGTGGCTACCGTTGGGAAAACTTACTTTGAATCTTCCCTTTAACACGATTGTAGGGCTATCAACTTCAATAGAGAATTTTCTTCTGGGGGAGAATTTAGGCATTAGGAGTCGGAATGAGTTCCTGCCTGATTTATTACGCCTGGTTTCCTTCCCTGCTGGATTTTCCTGGCTTAAATTCTACGCCAGATTCGGGTGTGTATTTTGAAGCTCAATTAAAGTAGAAGGAGTGTACTGAATGCTGACTCAAAGAATCAGGATAAACCAAATTATTCTTGGTGGTTTTGGGATCATCATCCTTCTCAAGGGAGCTACTACTATTACAACTCAAATTTCAAATAAAACTTTAATTGAATCTAATCGTTGGGTTGCCCATACCTTTAATGTGGAAGCAGACCTCAGAACTCTGGAAAGAAAGTTGGTAGATGCCGAGACGGGACAACGAGGATTTGTTATCACTGGAGAAGATCGTTATTTAGAACCTTATCAGGCCGCCATAGCAGAGCTGGATACTACTTTTGCTGATCTCAAAACTTTAATTTCAGATAACCCAGAACAGATCAAAAGACTTTCTGTCGTTGAAGAGCTAGCCGATGACAAATTAGCAGAACTTAAGGAAACGATTGATTTAAAGCGTCAAGGTAAGCAGGAGGAGTTACTAGCCTTAATTAAGAGTGATCAAGGTAAGGACATTATGGACGCCATTCGGGTGAAGTTAGCTGAAATGGTTGCCGTTGAAGATGAGCTGATGGAAGACCGCGCTAAAGTTGCAGCTAATGCTGAATCTTTATCTAACTGGATTACTTGGGGAAGTTTTGGCTGTATTACGATCGTTGCAATTATTATCTCAATTGTCATCATCCGCGTGATCGTCCGTTTCTTGAGCACGCTGCAAACTGTTGCAAGTGTAGCCGAGCGTGTTGCAACGGGAGATCTGACCACAAGGATCTCAGTTCAAAATAATAATGATGAAATTGGCAAGTTGATGAACAGCTTGCATCAAATGACGAAGAGTTTAACCCAACTTATTGGAGGAATGGAACATTCAGGCATTAAAGTGCATAGTTCAGCGACCCAGATCGCCTCTGCCAGTAAACAGTTAGAAGCCGCCATGTCTGAGCAAGTTGCTTCCACCAACCAGATTACCGCCACGGCTCAAGAAATTGCAGTGAGTTCCAATGAACTGGCTCAAACCGTTGACCAAGTGACGGAACTGGCTCAGAAAACGACCGAAACCGCTAGGCAAGGACAAGTCTCTCTCCAACAAATGGAAACAACAATCCAAGATCTTGCCCAGGCGACCACTAGCATCTCTGCAAGGTTGGGAAATATTAGCGATAAAACCTCTTATATCAACACTGTTGTCGCCACCATTACAAAAGTTGCCGATCAGACAAATCTCCTCTCTCTCAATGCTGCGATCGAGGCGGAAAAGGCAGGAGAGTATGGAACGGGTTTTGCAGTTGTGGCCCGTGAAATTCGACGTTTAGCAGACCAAACAGCCGTGTCGACCCTGGAAATTGACACCATGGTCAACGAGATGCAATCCGCTGTATCAACGGGTGTCATGGAAATGGATAAGTTCACCCAAGAAGTAGCTCATGGAGTGGAAGAAACCCAAAGAATCAGCGGTCAGGTCGCCCTTGTCATTGAACAGGTCAAAAGCCTATCCCCCCAATTAGGCTCAGTGAATCAAGGCATGGGAACTCAAGCTCAGGGCGCTGAACAAATTCGTTCGGCAATGGAGCAGTTGAATGAGACCTCTCGACAAACCATTTCTTCAATGCGAGATGTGAATGAGGTGATCGATAGCCTCTATAAAATTGTTCAAGATCTTCAGCAAGAAATTGGCCAGTTTAAAGTGGCGAATCGATAATTGAAAGGGGTAAATTCTATATCTGAATCAGCTGGGTGTTCACTTGGAGGAAGCCATTCTGGGTCTTCATCAACCAGAGACTTGCAATATCAGGGCTCTCGGCGTGTTAGGAAATGTTTTGACGCCGCTGTCAGAAATTGATAAAAGCTCAGTTTCTCTGGGATTCGATATGAGAATTCTGGGTACTCTAAGGCGGAACGCCAGGTCAATTTTTTGTTTTACCCTCATGCTGATGTTGCTTTTTCGGATTGGGGACTGTCGCTATGCCCTCAACGCCCTGTCGGTGGTGGAAGTAATCCCGATGGTGGAGTTGAAAAAAATCCATGGGGCTCCGCCGATGGTTGCGGGATTATTTAATTACCAAGGCCGGATTGTACCCGTTATCAATCTGAATCAATTATTGGGGGATATTTCCAAGCAAGCCGCCTTGAGCACTCGCATTATCTTGATCAACCCGGATCAGACTGGCGAAAAACAACACCTGCTGGGCTTACTGGCTGAACAGGTAACCGAAACATTAGACAGCGCCAAAGCGGTCTACGCTGGGGAAACCGCGAACCTATCCGAGCATCCCTATCTGGGGGGGATTCTGCTGCAAAAGCAGGAAATGATTCAGAGCCTGCAAGTGGAAAAGTTACTATCTGGGCAGGAGTACGCAACCATTTTGTCTCAAGCTGCGATGTCTCAAATGGAGACAGAGGCCATCATTGGAGAATAACGCTCATTCTCACGAGCAGGCGATTGAGGCGTTGCTCAGCCGTCACATGGGGCTCAATCCCCGGTCAATTGGGACGGGTGCGATCGCCAAGGGGGTGTCACACGAGATGAGACAACTCGGCTTCACCCAGATGGAAGCCTACTGGCGGCGTCTGCAAACCTCTGAGGAGGCGTTGGACGCCTTGGTGAGCGCCATTGTGATTCCGGAGACGAGTTTTTTTCGCAATCCCGAATCCTTCGCCTATTTACGTCGATACGTTTTATTGGAATGGCGCGCTCAGCCCCGTCAACATCCTCTCAGGGTCTTGAGTATCCCCTGCTCCACTGGCGAAGAACCCTACTCTATCGCCATTACCTTGCTGGAGGCGGGGTTGACGCCAGATCGCTTTCACATTGACGCCGTTGATATCAGCTCAAAGGCGCTAGTCAGAGCGCAACAGGGACGCTATGAGGACTATTCGTTTCGCAAAAGGGCTCTCTATTCCCCTGAACGCCATATCCGTCAATACTTTCAGGCTGATCAGGGAGCCTACCGGATTGATGCTCGGGTGCGATCGCAAGTGCGGTTTCACCAGGGGAATCTGGCAGATCCCCGATGTTTAATCAATCACGCGCCCTATGACGTTATCTTTTGCCGCAACCTGCTGATTTATTTTCATCAGGCGGCTCGCGATCTCGCCCTGCGTCACCTTTACCGTCTGCTGACGACTAATGGGCTATTGTTTGTCGGTTACGCCGAGACTAGCCAGGTTGATCTGCGTCAGTTTAAACCGATTCGCGCGCTTCAGGCATTTGTATATCGCAAGTCGCCGAAGCAGCCCGCCGTCGGATCCGCCCTGAAGACCGCCGTCACGTCCCCTCAGCCCTCATTGTTGGGGATATTACCTTCCAGCAGCCATGGGCAGTCTTCTGGGGACACAGGTAGCCGTCAATCCCTAGATTGGGCAAATGCCTCCAGGCCAGCGGGAGAGGCTCCACCCTCCCCAATTACTGCAAATGACCCAAGATCAGGGGGTGATCAATCGGCCCTAACCATGGCGAGTGATCTAGAGGCTATTCGCGCCCTAGCTGATGGCGGTGTGTTAGCGACGGCTGTCGAACAGTGCGATCTCTACCTCAAGGACCATCCCGCCAGCGCCGCCGCCTATTTACTGCTAGGAGAAATTTATCAGGCCCAGGGGACTGATGACCAGGCCGAAATTGCCTTTCAAAAGGCCCTTTATCTCAATCCCACCTGTGAAGAGGCGCTGATACACCTGCTCCTGCTGTGTGAAGAGAAGGGCGATCAGGCCTCCGCTCAACGGCTGCGCCAGCGGCTTGCCCGCCTGGTCAGTGCGGATTAAGTCTTTGTAAAAATTGTCGCCGCACCTTAGATTTTGGGCATCTTAGCGTTGCTCAGTTGTTCAGCTAATGTGCTGTGTATATATGACCCAGTTAATAGCCGCTCTCAGCCGCAGACATCTCAACCAGGACCTTGTGTATGTTGAAGTTTTTGAGATCACAACCCCTCTTGATCCGAGGAGCTGCTGTTTTTATCCCGCTGCTGCTGATTTCCAGTAGTTTGTTTCTCTGGCTCTATCGCACTCAAGTGTGGGCCAAAAAAAACAACTGGCGGCGCAAGAGAGTGAAACAGTAACCACGACGCCATCTGCGCCAATCTCCCATACCGCTTAAAACCCATAGCAGCTAGCCTGGGCCAAAAGTATAGAGCTATGGCGTTATTCGCCAAGAAATTTTATTCCTGAGTTTCCTTATGCGTCAATCAATTATGCAATTTCATCATCGTAGATTTACTCTCACAATTGGTCAAACACTTGGGGTAGGGTTTTGTACGCTTTTTGCCTTGGTCTTTGTGGGCAATCTCTTCTCGCAATGGACCCAACAGCGGGTATCAAAGGCCATTGATGATGTCATCCTGGCCCATCGAATTGAATTTGAACTAGAGCAGTTGCAAAAGCTTTCAGCTGAGGCGGAAACGGGGCAGCGGGGATTTCTCTATACCGGAAACGAAGACTTCCTGGAGCCTTATACAGTAGTCAGCCAACAGATTGACGAAGATCTCCGTCACCTGAAGACGGAAATCCAAGATGAAACCCAGCAGCAAAGATTAAATCAGCTCGAAACCATCATCCGCCGTAGAATGGCCTATCTGGAAGAAACCATCGCCTTGGCCAGAGCGGGAGAAGAGGCCGAGGTCAAAAATCGAGTCAGTGCAGGCGAAGGTCGGCAGATCATGGCGCAGATCCAGTCAACTATTCTGGAGATGGAAGCTGTGCAGGAAGAGATTCTGACAGAGCGGCAAAAATCAGCACAGCAAGCTCAGACCCTGGATATTGTCGTCACCTGGGGTATCACGCTCTTGATCATTGCCATTGGGTTGCTGGTTTTATGGGGCGTCAATCGCATTATCAAGCAGTCCTTAGATAGAGCCGTAGCATCTGCGGAAAGTGTCGCCACTGGAGATCTCACTTACAGCATTGAGGTCGCTTCTGATGATGGCGTTGGGAAATTTCTCAACGCCATTAAGAATATGACCCAGAGTTTGCGTAGCTTGATCTCTCAGGTGAGTCAATCGGGCATTCAAGTGACCCGTTCCGCCACCCAAATCGCCTCCTCCAGTCGGCAGCTAGAAGCCGCCATGACAGAGCAAGCTGCAGCGACCAGCGAAATCACCGCCACCGCCCAAGAAATTGCCACAACCGCCGAGGAGTTGGCCAAAACGATGGAACGGGTCTCCGCCATGGCCAATGAAACCACTGCGGTAGCCGCCGACGGTCAACAAAACCTCGGGCAAATGGAAACCGCCATTCGCCAGCTCTCCCAGGCCACCAATGGCATCGCCGCTAAGCTGGGTTCAATCAACGATAAAGCCAATAGTATCAATACGGTCGTCACCACAATTACCAAGGTGGCGGATCAGACAAACTTGCTGTCCCTCAACGCCGCCATTGAAGCTGAGAAAGCCGGAGAATATGGAGCCGGTTTTGCTGTCGTCGCCCGGGAAATTCGTCGCTTAGCCGATCAAACCGCCGTCGCTACTCTAGAGATTGAAGCCATGGTGCAGGATATGCAATCCGCTGTATCTACGGGGGTGATGGAAATGGATAAATTCACCCAGGAAATTACCCAGGGGGTCAACGATGTTCAAGCCATTAGTCGCCAAACCGGCCTGATCATCCAGCAAATTCAAAACCTCGGCCCCCAGTTTGAAACCGCCAGTCAGGGAATGGACGCCCAATCTCAGGGAGCGCAGCAAATTCGGGCGGCGATGGAACAACTCAACGACACCTCTCAACAAACGATCGGGGCCGTGCAGGAAAATAATCAATCTATTGACCAGCTCAACCAGGTCGTGCAGAGTTTGCAGCAGGAAATCTCACGGTTTAAGGTGAATGCTTAAGGGGCGGTGAGCAGAAAACAGCTCAGTTATTGAGGGTAAAGGTAAGGGGCCAAACATGTACACGTCAGAACAGACAAACGCGACCCGATCGCTCAAAGCGCTCTATATTAGCACTGTCTTCGTCGTGACGACTCTAACTCTCATCGGGCAGGCGATCACGCAGCGATCGCTGCATAACCAATCTAAGGATTCCCACATCGTCAATATTGCTGGACGGCAGCGGATGCTGAGCCAACAAATCAGCAAATCCGCTCTGGCGCTGCAAATCACTGACGGTTCAACCTATCAGCAGCGGCTGCAGGAACTGCGAGAGGCTGTCGAGCTGTGGTCTCGCTCCCATGAAGGGTTGATCAAGGGCGACGCTGAGCTAGGTCTACCGAGCGACAACAGTTTCCAGATCGCGGCGATGTATGCAGAGATCGATCCCCACTACCAGGCCGTGTTGGAAGCGGCTCGCGCCGCCTTGTCTGTTCAGGGCGATGAGCAGGAGCAGATATTGCCGTTGCTGGACGACATCCTGGCTAACGAAGCCGCTTTCCTCAAGGGCATGAACGCCATCGTGCTGCAATACGATGAAGAGGCCCAGACCAAGGTCGAACGGCTAAAACGGACGCAATGGATCCTGTTAACGATCACCCTCTTGGTGTTGCTGCCTCTGTTTATTCCGATTCAAACCATGACTCGCAAGGTCAATGTTCTGATTCAGCAGATGCAGCAATCCAGTATTCAGGTCAACGCTCTAATTCAGCAGATGCAGCAATCCGGTATTCAGGTGACCTCCTCATCTACGGAGATCGCCGCTTCGGGCAAGCAGCTTGAAACCATGATGACCGAACAGGTGGCTTCCACCCACCAGGTTACCGGGTCGGCCCAGGAAATCGCCAGCACGGTCGCTACCCTGGCGACCACCATGGAACAGGTGAGTCAACGGGCCCATGCTACTGCGCAAGCCGCCAACAACGGTCAGCAGGGCCTCACCCAGATGGAAAACACCCTGCAGCAACTGTCTGAGGCGACCCAGTCAATTTCCGCCAAGCTGGGCATTATTAGTGAGCGGGCCCATAGTATCAACAACATCGTCACCACTATCACCAAGGTGGCCGACCAGACCAACCTGCTATCCCTAAATGCTGCGATCGAAGCGGAAAAAGCTGGAGAAGCTGGCGCTGGCTTTGCGGTGGTGGCTCGTGAAATTCGTCGGCTGGCCGATCAAACCGCCGTCGCCACCTTAGAAATCGAGGCTACCGTGCAAGATATGCAGTCCGCAGTCGCCAATGGCGTTATGGAGATGGATAAGTTTACTCAAGAAGTCAGCCATGGGGTTGGCGATATTCGCCAGATTAGCCAGCAGGTGACCCACATTATTGAGCAGGTGCAGGCCCTCAACCTCCAATTTGAAACCGTGAGCCATGGTATGGATACCCAGTCCCAAAGCGCCCAGCAAATTCAAGCAGCGATGGAGCAGCTGACAGACGCTTCCCAACAAACCGCTCATTCTCTGCGGGATACCAATGACGCCCTGGGACAGCTCAAAGAAGCCGCCCAACATTTGCAGGCGACCTCCGTGAGTTAGCGTTAGGTATTTTATTGGCCATCTTACTCTTTGTGAAGCGATGCAAAACAACTGTTGGAATCAAATTGGAGTCTGGGGCGAGCGTACTTGCCTGGAACTCGACACCGTGACCCATTGCCGTAACTGTTCAGTCTACAGTCAGGCCGGACGAGGCTTGCTGGAGCGTCCTGCGCCGGAGGGGTACGTGGCCGAATGGACCGCCCTGCTGTCCCAGCCCCGCAGCCAACGGCAGATGGATCACAGCGCCGCCCTTTCGCTCAGCATCTTTCGTCTGGGACGAGAATGGCTAGCCTTGCCCGCCGACATTTTTAAGCGGGTGTTGTCTCCAAATCCAGTTCACTCTCTGCCCCATCGTAGTAATCGGGTGCTGCGGGGCATTGTCAATGTGCGGGGACAATTGCTGCTCTGTGTTTCGCTCCATGAGCTACTGGGGGTCGCGGCGACTGAGCCAGATTCGGCCCCTGCCATCGCCTCTCAATCGGTGTCCGCCAGTGGTCAACCGGGTAGCTACCCGCGCCTGGCGGTGATCGAACAGCAGCAAGATATTTGGGCCTTTGAGGTGAATGAACTTTATGGACTGCATCGCTGCCAGCCTGAGGATCTGCGCAACGCTCCCGCCCTCAGTAGCAAAGCCCTGGAAAGCTTTACCCAGTCCATTTTGCCCTGGCGAAACCAGAACGTCAGTTGTCTGAACGCCGATTACCTGCTTGAAACTCTTCGGCAGCAAGCCCTATGACCTACTCTCATGAAGACTTAAGCGACTTTTCTATGCTGGATATCTTCCGCATGGAATTGGAAACCCAGGTTAACCTACTCAACACCCACCTGCTGGAGATCGAAAACCAATCCCCCGAAGACGCCGTCGCCACTTCCGCCAAGCAGTTAGAAGCACTGATGCGGGCCGCCCATTCCATCAAAGGCGCCGCCCGCATTGTTGGCCTCGATCCAGTGGTAAAGGTCGCCCATGTCATGGAAGATTGCTTTGTCGCCGCCCAAAACGGCCAAATTCGCCTCGAGCCTCACCATGTCGACATCTTGCTGAACGGTGTCGATTGGTTTACCCAGCTATACCAGCTCCCCACCTCCGATCTGCTTCCATGGGTAGAGCGCCAATCAACAACCCTTTCCGAACTAGTCGCTGCGATCTCCTCCCTCCTCCCTCCCCCCCCTCCCTCCCCGTCCCCTGCTCTCACCTCTCCCCCTGCCTCCCCTGCCTCCCCTGCCTCCCCTGCCTCCCCCTCCTCACCATCTCCTCCC
>JAAUYH010037848.1_pt1 | contig 12267 bp, 10 predicted proteins | sample 7278061 | NCBI WGS metagenome assembly JAAUYH01 (sample SAMN14350203, study PRJNA611818) | marine sediment metagenome | isolation source: surface marine sediment (0.6m) | place: French Polynesia: Moorea | collected 2018-08
ATTTGTTTGTTTCTTGGAAATTTGATTACAGTATAAATTGAAAAGTGATGTATTCCCTGTCAATGAACTATAAAATCCATATGTCTCCAACTCGCAGATTATTCGTGTTCTCAATTCATGGCTCATTCCACCAGCGGATCTCCGTCTTTAACTATTCTCCGAGACACTTATTACGCATCAGTTAAATCCTGGTTGCTCCGATACTAATTGCAGAGCCAAAATGAATGAAAAGAATCCTGTGACGTAAAAAGGTAACGCGGCGTCAACCGTTCATACCGACTAATTCGTTCCATCTAAGCAGTGAATGCATCATTTTACGGGAGCATCCTGAGACCCGGGAGGGAGAAATTTGCTGATCATCAATTTACTTTAGATTTTATGCTATGTTTGTATAGTTCGCATGGGTAGAATTGTTAGGACGTACAGTAAGTAGTAAATGTTTGCTTCTAGCGGATGTCAACGATTCAGATGCCTAACGCCATCGTTATGGTTTGTTCCGCTGTAATCCTGTCCAGCCAATTTCAGAATGCTCCCAGTAGGTCTACGTGCATAATGCATTTATCGATGACTTAATGCAGTGTCATATAGTTTAGACAAGGAAAATTCACTTTTAAATGGGGCAGATCACAAGCCAAATGTGTGCGTTGTACTGTACGTTTGTCGCATTTCCTTTCATCTATTGCATGCAAACAAAATGATGTGTATGGAAGGGATTGGTAAATAGGTGTCATGAGAAGAAGAGGATAAACCCAAAACTTATTTTAATGAAGAGTAAGTATTCGAATTTATCACTTTATTGAATTGCTTATCATAAAAATATGCATGGCCTAGTTCATTGATGAGACAAATTAATTGCTGCTTTGTCAAGTAGATACACGTGCAAGCTTGCCCGTGTAGTATCTTGTTGACGTTCATTGTCTTGAGGGTTTGCCAATTGTATACCCTAGTTCTTCGTTTTGATTATTTATTCTATTTTTACATTTGCTATGAAGGTTGTAGTGTGGATCAATCTTTGCGGCTGCATAAACCGAAATAATTTAGTTGAGTCTTCGCATTGTTTCTATCCTTATTATTTGACTATTGCCGTTTGGCGTCATAGTTGTTTGGCTTGGATCTTGCCATCGAAAAAACCAATGCAGATACTGCAAAACACAAGAAGTATGGAATTTATTTCACAGCATTACGCTCTTAAAGGGTAACAGCAGAGTGAAGCTCAGCGCATTGTAAGTAGAATATTGAAAGAGAACGGAAGCCTCAGAGCATAACTACAATCCCAAAGTTTCAAGTTCATACCAGACGAGAACGAGGAATCAGGATACTCCTCATCCACTATGCGTAATTTTTGTCGGTCTTCCATACATTTAGTACGGTTGGATCTTATTATTTCGAAAGTACTGATGTGCGTTTCCTACGGTTCTGCTTGGTACGCTATTACTAGATATGGCCAGCAAACTCACCGACGAGAACCAGTAGCAGAAGGGGTTTCGGTAAATTTCATAATGGCCACTTTCAATCAGCTGCAGATCCAACTCCTGCAATACCTTGAAAATTCGCATTCCCTAATCGTCGACAATGCTCTCTGCTCCATATGAACATACCCCTCTTCTAATATTATCATTAATATTCTTTTCCAAGATAGAATTTGTCATGTATTTCACTTTTTGTCCTAGGAAGTTTATGCTATGACCATGCATTGATCTACTTTCCCCTCCGCTTCCTTTAATAAGGCTTGTCTCCCTAGACCCTTGTCCATGGGTTTTATCGCGATGGCACTTGCAATGCCCTACTTGTTCCCCGAAAGTATGAAGGCAATGGCCCAACCTGATCTCCGATATTCCGTCGCAACACCAAATCCATCATCAAACTCTCCGGTCTTCATCAATACCTAACCCCGTATCCTTGCAGATATACTGGCACAACTGCTTTGGGACTGAATATTCGCAATATATTGTGGGGTGACTATGTCAACACCAAGGCTGCAGCATATCTAGCGGCGTATTTTCCAGGATAAAGCATTAATTTCGACAGACTCAATATCGCGGCTTGTCATGGTCTCGTCTGCCAACGGGACTCAACCTGCACGACTCAGCCATACATCGGAAGCTCAGAAAATCACGAAATCGTTGCATATTTCTGATGAGACGAAGTTTCTTGCATGATGATAAGTTGCTTTGTTCTTTAGAAATTGTTACTGTTTAGCTGATCTAACCTCTCCGCTTGCTGTGCGCGGTACGGCATTGCTTTCTGCATACTGAGAGAAAGGTTTCATTATCACATTGTACTGAGCATTTTTGGAAATTAAACGTACGGAATTATGCCGCTTTCAGTGGATCGTTGTACTCAGTGCCATGCGGGTATCAGGGCAATGAGTGAAGGCATAACGAAAAAGAGAACTATTGCTGGCACATAACCAGGTACGCGTGAAGAAACGACGAATATAGATTACGAAATGATTAAATTCTAAACTTTCGTATAAGGTTCCAGACCTGTTTGATTGATGTCTGTCGACTGGAAACAGGAATATAAAATAAACTAATGCGAAAACTCATTTATTGTATATTAAGCAACCATTTGTTTTTATTGGCTTTTTAGTGCTACTCAGACTGAGTACAGCGACGTTTTCTCTTTTTAGCCTTAATTTGCTTGCTTGTTGACTTCCCAGATCCCTTTTCTTCCTTGTCTAAATTAGATGAATAAATTGATCACTGCTGGATAATGTTTGCTTTCAAAATGATTGCTTTGGGGCCAGATAACAAGATTCGAGCAGAGTAATTTGACGAGATTCGCTTACTGCCTTCTGCGGTTATGCAATGCATTAGCTCTCTCGCTAAGTACGTCCGATTTATTGGGGGACCCCCAAGAATCGTTCAGAAAAAGCGTCGTAGAATCAGGACTTTGTTCCAATTTGCTTGCATGACAATTAATTGCGATGAGCTTAACGAAATCAACTGTATAAATAAATGCAATGGTACTGAATAGAACTGTGTTTTCATAGAGATTATGGCTGTATTGCGTATATCTGATGTAAATAAACTGCAATTTATTGGAGTTCTGTGGATTAAGTTACGAGTAACAGATACGAAGGCAGAGAAGACTATAAAATGTTTTCATGATAGAGCCACACTAGTTACATCCAAAATGAGTTTACCAACGGCCACGATCCCTAATCCAAGGTAAATCCTCGAAGCACTTAAGTGATTCAAAGAGGAATGCGCAAATCGGGTGGCAGGCAAGGATCATCCGAAACCGAAAAATGCTACTTGAAATACAAATGCCCTAGACCTGGATGTCGTTCTCGTATTGTTTCGTTCATTGAAAACTTTGGCTATAAAGATCCATACAGCCATCTCAAATCGTGTTACCGTAACGTTTCATCTCTCTAGAAGAAGGACAACAGCTCAAAAACTATACGTTGAAACTCGAAATCAATCACAGGTTTTAGGAGGTACAACACACAATCTCTTCACGTGCATGCTTCACCGTCTCATGAAGAGGCGGTTTACTGCTCGTTGAAATTAGTAGTTCTGAAAGATATCCCTTTGTCTCATAAACAAGATACTGAAGTAATGAAGTGGTTTTGTTCGAATATTCATATTGCTCGTTATACAGCTGTTAAAGTTATCTTTCAACTGGTGAATCTGGTTGAGAAACGAATCGCTTCTCACATGCAACAAGTCAAAGGTATGATTCTTTTTGATGGATGGTCAACTACTAGAATGCATTATGTCGGAGCTTTTCTTTTCTTATCCAGCAAATTTCAACTGTAAAAACGTGCATCAGCCTTACTTATTGGCATTTACTCTCATGTTCCAAAACTCTGAGAACACTTACGGTACTGACGAGGTAACTGCATTTCATGCTAAAGCTCATGCGAGCTTTATCCTGATAGTTTTCTTTATTCATTATTGATTTCGATGACTGGGCTATCTGCTTATTAGCAGCCAAAGCTTCAGTGAACAAACGAATTTCAAAACTATCAAGTAAGCCATTAGATGAATGTATCTTTTACCTCCTGAGTTTATCCATCAATGACATGTTTGAAAAAGATGGGTCACGTCTAAAACCTATTTCATATATTCATGATGTAATAAAGAATGTATTGGTACTGTGCCTATTCGCCAGGCTAATGAATTCAAGTGCAGTGCTACGCATTACAAGGCTGGCGAACTATTTCAGGGCACAGTACAAATAGGTTAGCGAACTTCGCAATAAAAAATCACAGCTTATCAACAATTGAACTTTATTCACGCAATGTCTACCACATTCGCGAATACGGTTTGAATCTTTATTTCCTGGAAGCTGCGAAAGCGGCGTTCCCCCTTCAATTTGTGCGAGCGAGCTGCTGCTAAGATTTGCGAAAACGAGTCCCATCAGTTCACGAAAACGAACTGTCTTTGAAGTTTTCGAGAGCGAGCTTCGTTTGCTACTAAGATTCATAAGTCCATTACAAGTTCATCTATGTCGAGCTTAACGGACAAACAGAAGATCGAACTAATTGAAAGGTGGTATGGGTTCAAGCCTGCCAATGAAGAAGAAGAGAAGGTTAAGTGTCCCTTTGCTACGATATTGAGTGACTGGGGTGCGGATAGGAATTCTACCGTTCTGAAAGCACAATGGCTTGCAAGGATGCGCCCTGAAAATGGCTACAAAGTACTATTCAACGAAGGCATCCTAGGCAGGAGGGAGATATTAGTAAAAATCCTGAAGGATCATAAGCGACAAATATTTAACCCTCCAGGTAACCTACCCTCAAACACTCGTGCCCAAATCGAGGTTACACAAATTATCAAAGCAGGAGATACGCGGTTAGAAGACAGGACTGCTGTCAGCCAGCATATCAGGGATATCTTGAAATCGGTAAGAAGCCCGGCGCGACCTGGTGACACTGGTATTCCTAACAATAACCAACATGAGGTGCAGGCAGCTGGTTCTCAAGATTGCGGCAACTATCCTACCACTCGCGCGCAACACCAGCCTACTGAACAGAAAACAAGCAACGCATTGCAGGCAATCATAGAGCAGATCCGTACTATGCAGACGCAAATGCAAGGAATACTACACAGCCAGCTCCGCAAATAACCTTGCAGCCAACAAGCTACACGGCTTCTACATACAGTCCATAGCTCCTTCACAAAAAATTGATATGGAATGCCATACCATAACTCAGGAGTGTTCAATAATCATGTTTCACATTTGCAAGGCTATGGCTTCCAATCCACTACTGCTGTCACTCCTACCGGACAATAGCAACCCACAAATCGACTGGCAGAACGCGCTGAAGATCGCAGTGAACGTGACCAGTCAGCTCATCCGGAAAGCGGTAACCGATCGAGAGGTAATGATTCGTCCAGCACGGCTCGTAACGCCATGCATTTCGCCGAATTATTCCCTTCAAAAGACAAGAAGTACAGTAGCGATGATGATGAGGGATACGAAAAATTTGTTGATAAGTATCTTGCGGCATCGCGCTACTCTTGCTTGTCACCTTCAGAGAGCCTACAGTTCCTCCATAATCTGTTCCATGGAGAGGCTCTGCAATTCTACAACGCTAATACTGTTTGAAAAGCTCGAGACCTCTCAGAATAATTGCAAATGAAGGATCAATTCAACTCTGCAAGTACGCAAGAACAAGTTAAGACGGAACTTTCTAAGCTATCATATAGCAGATTTCTGAGAAAATCGGGTGGTGACAAAAGAAAAGCATTCAAGGAACTCAAGAACCACATCGAAAGGCATCTACCGCTATGCCCTACAATATGGAGGCACGAGACGCACAAGATCGGTTTCCTTCGAGACGCACTAATGTCCGAAGACTGGGCAGATAATACCTTGTCACGCGTTGGCGCTTCCAAATCCTGGCGAGGTCTCTGGCAACGCGTTACAAATCCGCATTGAATGTGAAGGTGACTCTCGCGAAGCACTGGAACCGCAAATCAGCACTTCTTCAAAACCACATATGTTTTTCGCCGCACCAAGATGCGAAAAGAAGGTCAGCAAGGCAATGGTTCCAGGATCTTAGTACGACGATACCTGATGGAACTGTGGAAAGAATGGAAATGGCTACGCAAATTATTCAGGCCTATCAACATAAGATTAATAGAAGCTAGAAAAGCAGCCTTCTTGGAAAACAAGCAGAAATCAGGAAACAGTAGCAAGAGAGTGCTGCATGAGATGGTTGAAGGGTTACGAGAACTGATGGACCTGGCCGACAGCTACGATGAAGATTCTAGAGCTACTGCATTCTTCCAAGATTCCTCTGAAAATATCAAGACCGACTCCTCATCCGAAGCAGAGTTCAAGGATGTCGTTCACGCACTTGCCGACATCCATGCTAATGACGGCTCGTATTTTTAGACCAGGATATTACAGGCCGAAATATCCCGGCCATCAGGCCTGCGGATCATCTTCCATCACCTTAGGTACATATCGATGAATCTGTGTGTGACATTTGGAGCTCGAGTTATGCAGAAAGGACATCAAGTAAGATGAGACATTACTTCCATAGTGCATGCGTTGATACAGGAAGTCAACAGAGTGACATCGGACAGATACAAGCTAGAGCATCCTGCAAACGGCCCAGTTTCAAGTTTAAGCTTCATCTTTCAGCCACAAGATTCAGATTCGGTGACGGCAGATATCCATCATTAGGATCTATGGAGATTCGTATATCAATACCAAACGGTTCATTTCTAAGCATACAACTGGATGTTGTCTCAGAAGATGTACCTGTGCTACTTCGACTGGGTGTATTAGATCGTGTAAGTCTCGTTGCTAATAACGTGATCAGCGAGTTACAGGCACCACTGTCAGGGTGGTCAATGCCTCTCGAAAGGAAATTCGGACACTTGAACCTATGCTGGGGTGCCAAAGAAGTCATGTATACCAACTTTGAGCTCGTCAAACTTCATAAGCACTTCTACCACCACTCAAGTGGAAAACTGTACGAAGTAATCAAGCGCGAAAGACCAAATGAAGCTGATGAATCTACTCGAAAGCTGCTGGAAGACATTACTCGGTCTTGTGAGACCTGTCAGACATTAAGCATTCCACCTAAGCGATTTTGCGTCAGCTTACCACCCTCCGATATATGATTCAATCGTAAGATTGCTGTGGATCTCATGTGGATCGACAAGAAGGCGGCGTTACATGTCGCCGACCTCGAGACAAACTTCATTTCAGCAACCTTCCTGCCAAACCACACAGTAGGAGTCTGGGATGCTTTAGTATCGTTTTGAGCATCCCTATACATTGGATTCCCTATGAAGATGCAAGTGGACCAAGGGAGTGCATTTACAACTATCCGATGGACTCGCCGCGCAGACGCTGTTGGAACGGTCGTTCAAACTTCTGGAGTATCGCGAAGCTGACAAGCGATATATCGGGCTGTGTCCTGTTATTTAAGTGGATGGCAAGCAATTATTCGCTGTGATCGATGATAAGGAAGTTCATTCAGCGTTGATCACGTCGTACAATCGTCTACCTATGATGCAATAGTGAATGGTGAACAATTGATCTACACGCTATCCAAGGCACTTCCCCAGTTCGCGTCAACTAAGCAAAGCAGTAATCCAATGAAAAAGGGTATCAAATCAAGTGTCTTCATAGCTGAGGTGCTTCATCATTTTGATTTTCAAAACCATACCCCCGAAGCTGACAAAGCACGAAAACTCGAGATCGAGAACTTAGTCCGCCGAGAAACATAGGAAATGATATTGGAAGAAGATGTCCCAAAAGGTGTCAAATTGATCACAGGATCGTTCTTTGCGACAATCAAAGAAGTCGAGACTAATAATCCTATTTTCTAGGCTCGTTTCGTAGCTCATGGCAACAAAGACTCTGAAAAAGCAGAGTTAAATGGCTCTACTAGTTTCTATGGCAGCCATAATGGGATTTAGAGTTTGGACTGAAGACATATCATAAGCGTATCTGCGATTCGCGAGCGAATTACAATAAGAAGTTTACTTGAAGCCTAACCGCCAATTGAAAGTTCTTGCTGGATATGTGATGAAATGATTGCGTCCATTTTACGGTCTGGCTTACAGCGGAGATTACTGGCACGCAACATTTGCCAAGAATCTCTCCGATGACTTGGGAATGAACACCGTATCCAGCTATATGACACTGTTTTTCAGACACGCGAGAGGGCAAGTCACTGGGTTACTTGCATCTTACATTGATGATACGCTGGCATCTAGCGATCGTTCATTCGTGGAACTAACCAGAAAAATTCGTGAAGCGTTCGAATTCAAATCTCGTGAGCACAACACAATGCGATCCTCCAGTGTGTACTTCGACAAGCTAAGCGATGGATTTGCAATACATCAAAGAGCCTACATCGATGCCTTAAAAAGTTACCACGTGATCCTACTTTGTTCAGCTAAGAAGGTAGGTAGCCCAACTATAATGTCTTGTGCAATCCAGACCAGACAGTTGTGTGACTTCCAGTAAGCTTGCACAAGTCACAGAGGCTGCATTCGAACGAAAACATGTCAATATGTTTATCAAAACTGTCAAATACATGATGAATTTCGTGATCTCGCACTTCAAATGCGCAAACTCGAACTCGAATCTCTCCACCTTCGGGAATTCGCAGACGCATCGTTGCTCGGGTGCATATTAATGCTATGTGACAAGCATGACAACGCATGTATGCTCTAATATATGAGCTACAAGAGTCGTAGAGTCGCGGGATCTGTCCGAGGTGCCGAACCTTACGCATTCGCGGATGCGTAGGACTTCGCATGTTGTGCGAAGAAAGATTTGGAATGCATTCTGGACACAATTGTACCACTTGAAATATATACAGAATCCAAGAGTTTTTCTGACGTCATCACGAAGTTTTCTCAAACTCTAGAACGACGTCTCATGATTGATGTACAAGCAGTACGCCATGCCTACATGTCTCAAGAGTTGGCTTCATTCGCGGTCAAACAAACAGCAGATGGAATGATCAAATTGTCCAAGTGTATGCCTTTGCATAATCTGCTGCGCAATGGCAAAGCAAAATTCATCGTTAACGAATGGGTCATCAGAAATACACCTTCTAGTCCCGAGCCAGTATCAGAGTTGTGCACTATTGGTCTTGAATCCAAATCGAGCATAAACTACTCAAGAAACCAATATTCACAAGTTCGTTCTCAAAATAATTGCACTAAGCACAATAAGTGCACTACATATTTCTGCACTATATCTTATCACTTTGGAAGTTCTGTTGAGAAAATTGGGTTGAAATATGCATACAGTTCCTTGCAAACAAATACAGAACTCGCGTTTTAGAGTTGTGAAACTGCATACACTTCGTTTGGGACAGCCATCAGTTACGATTCTCGGAAATCGTTAACATTGTACATTAATTACCCAAATCTTCAATCAAGTGCTGAATACACTGCTGGTGACTCTTTATGGCTAACTGTACGGCGCCTAGAACTCTTACCTTATACCAAGATGAATCCTCAGTCACCTTCTTCAGCCACGCCTGAGAAAGTGGCGAACATCCAAGATATCAGCAATGAGCAACGTTTGGTTGCGTTCCCAGTTGTATCGAACTCTGTGGTACCAATCCTTGCATCGGTATCGCAATGGTCTGTGCACGATAACGCGTGCGTGGCTCATGACATCACAGTACCTAATATTGGTCCGGCTATTGGCGACAACATTCACCTGAAGTGGCCTACTACTGTTGTCCACTACGGTGTGTGCATCATTGGTTACAATGAAATTTCTACCCTGCATCGTGTGGTCTACGATTCTGATGAAGACTACTGCTGGAATGACGTCAACCTGAACTCTGAGGGTTTAGAATAGCACTTCGCGGTCGACCCTAACGTATCCGTAAGACGTGTATTTCCTACACGTCCTACGGCTCTTCTCGGTCGTAGTGTGCGCATCAGCGAAAATGATGATGCGATAGCATCGTTTGCACGAACCGCCTTCGCGCAGCAGCAGTTCTGCTTTTCCGTAACCTCCACCGGCTTTCGTCGACGCCTCTCTTGCCGTATGAATCACTCCGCGTTGCATTTCGACGTATTCTGTGTGCGTCCGACCACAACCGAAGTGCGTGATTTCACTGACTGAATTGTAACTAATTTACGCACAGGGGAGTAAAAGAGATGGGAGTGTTAGTACCGTGCCTGTTCGTCAGGAAAATGGATTCAAGAAGTGCCGCGCTACTTATTAAATGGCTGGTGAACTATTTCAGGGTACAGTACAAACAGGTTAGCGAACTTCACAATAAACAATCAAGGCTTATCAACAATTGAATTTTATACACGCCATATCTACCACAGAATGCACGAGAAATCAGAACAGCAGCAGTACTACGAAAATTTAACAAATTTGGCTAAGATTTTGCCTTATGATACTCGCTGGTCTGGTAAAGGTTTGATGCTGCGCAGATACTTGAAGATTTTTCTCGAGCTGAAGCAAGCCAGCGACTAGTGCCATTCAAAATTTCCCTATTGATTCTTCTCCTGGGTTTTCGCGAAAATTTCAAAGTACTATGCCATGCTACCTGTATCTGATTCTGAGATACTGCTATTGCAAGAAAGGGGTAATACTTTAGCAGATCCAGTCATAGGCCACAGAAAAATGGTATCAGCATGCAATACTGAAAGTGATCGAACCGTCAATATGATAAAAAAAGCTGACAAAGTGTCGGAAAGAGTCAAGAGAGTCATGTACGTATGAAGATTGCCGATTTGTCGTGGGTTCTATTGCCAAATTCGAACGTTTGTTTTCTATCTCTGCTAATGTACTTACAGATAATTGAAAATCTCTCACTTTAGAGCTATTCGAAGCTATTGTCTTTCAGAAGCGGAATTGCGGATTGTGGGGAGGAGACCTAGTTAGCAAAGCAATTACTAATGCTCATAATCAAGATGCAGGAGGTCGCATTCGTGCGCATGAAAATAGATTGACTCCGGAATCAAGAATTTGATAAAAAATGGATTCCAAGTGTATGAGAGCAATTTAATTTGCTGCAATGTTGCGACTCTCCATATTCGTAATATCTGACAAACAACAGCTCAGTGAAATATTACACTTAATTTTCCCAATTAAATCGTCCATGGGCCTGCATAGAATGCCTGCCAATAATTGCTTGTGAGCTTTGTAGTACGACCTGCGTGTGTCCTTGAATTTTGAGGTAGACAATGTAAATAATCTAGTCTTACTCAGCTGCTGCCACAGCGAATTTCAATATTATCGACAACCTCGCCATCAACAGTGTTACCGCTGCCGCCAAATATAAACGCATACACGATCCACCGCACTAAATTAAATTGCTGCAGCTACATGTATACATAACTGGTGCTAATTTGTAGAAACCTGTTCAGGTTCGTTTTCTGAATTTGATTTAAAATCTAAGTAATCAAGTGGCGCATAAAAAGCACGCAAGTGTTGTCGCGCTGGCGCTTCTCTCGCGTGTTATGGCGTGCTGCGCACTAATCCTTGTGATACAACCTGTGAGATGTAGTGAATGGGGTCTTTTCGTTATCGCAATAGTTTTGCTCTTGCTCAGACTTGCTCATGCTGAGAAGTTTGTTCGGTTCGTGTAGATCGTCCGGGCGGAGACGCTGTCTGTCGCACTTTGGCCGGGCCTACATACCGATCGCATCTTGCTCTCTACACGCCCGGCTTAGACCCTTCATTGATCCATCTGGCAGTGGACAATTGTCTACCGCCAGAGATCACACTGAAAAACGGCTTTTAATACATTCAACCAAACAAGCCGTTCAATCGAAAGTACATTTAAGCCACAGTTTTGGAAATTTGATTGAGTTTTAGATGCAGCGATCGATAGCTCAAGTTTACTACCTCAACGAGTTAGAGTATTAATGTCGAATGTTCATGACTTTTTGTGGAATGGAGCAGAAAGAGACCAATCATCAAGACGGTAAAATTTATTGTACGAAAGGAAGATCGAGTATGCACGTCAAATGAATGCTCTAATTCAACATTATGGTGCTGAGAAAATTTCTGGTAGATCCATGGTATGTGGTGGCATGTTTTTTTCTTCACCTTTTAGATTGGCGATTGCTTCCAGAGCACTATGCTCTGCTGAGAAACGGCTCTCGAGTATAACTATGGTTCAAAGAAACTTCGGTTCAATTGAAATTTCTATTGCTATTTATTCGTTACAGATTAAATAACCAAACAAGGAAGTAGTTTAAAATTTTGCACTTTTTGAAGGCCAGTTGAAAATTGAAAATCTTTTCATCTCTTATCTTCACATACGTTATAAAGCATGTTTGTTGAGTCGAGATCAAC
>JAAUYH010155195.1_pt1 | contig 12266 bp, 8 predicted proteins | sample 7278061 | NCBI WGS metagenome assembly JAAUYH01 (sample SAMN14350203, study PRJNA611818) | marine sediment metagenome | isolation source: surface marine sediment (0.6m) | place: French Polynesia: Moorea | collected 2018-08
AAATTATTTACGGCTACTTCCATTTAAAAGCTAAAGATCTGTTAAGATTGGTTCCTTCTTGCGATAATCAATGACTGGAAACAATTGAAAGTAAATGAAAAATAAGAAAAATGTTGTTTTGAGCTTTGAAATAAATCTATAGAACCCTTGAACAGGGAGCGGACTGATCGTATTGCAGCAATCATGCTTCACATAAGAAAATTTAATTAAAGTCACAGTCATAATTTACTGAGATATTAAATCTAAACTCGGATTGCAATCGACAAATAGCACGATTTTCGGTTATAGATTTCTTTTAATTTTTTTATTACGGTTTGCATCATTACGTTTAGTATTGACTTCTCGAGGAGCCAAAACTTTTCAGCATGACTTGATGACCCTGCGGACATAGCCATGGCAACTGTGTCTGGTCGCCAGTAATCTATTAAACTTTTAAGAAAAGGAGAGTTTTTAGCATCAGTAGCGTCATTTGTTGTTGGTTCGGCCCATATATGCGCTTTGCTAGGGACTACAGTCGCTTACTAATCGATCAACTTACCGTAATAAATTTAAGGTCCTTATACTGTACAGACTCTGGATTCTTGACTTTTCTATTTTTCCAGATTCGTTCTGGAAATTCTTAATCTGTTGCCGCAGCATTTATTTTGAAAGCAGCAACCGTATTCTTTTCAGCAAGTGCGAGGTTTGCTTCGTTATTTTTTCTTCTTGATCACTTGTTACAGATCTTGACCTTTACTATACTTTTGCTCTTTTATAACTTGATGGAAAACGCTTAATGCCATCCTAAAGTCTGGTAAAGAAGTCTTTCTGTTCGTAAGTACTTTGTTACAGAGCAAATCTCGTGCTTACATAATCTGCAGGCTTGATGAACGAATCTCGTAGCTTCCGAAATCTGTGAAGTACTAAATACATTCCTGCCCATCTTGTATTGCTGTGCAAGCTTTTATCACCCATTAAAAGCTGTAAGCGAGCTTGGTATATTCCCGTACCATTTGGTTCACTTGAATATTCAGCCTGTGACTAAGACATGCAATGCGAGCTAAGTTTATCTTCTTAGCTATGCTTTAGTCGAATTGATTCTTGCTTAATTAGATCAGAAAAAATATTATTGACTACATAGAGCAAGAGAACGAATGAGTCGAAACACCACCGATTTCCTAATATAAGTCCGAGACGATTGGATGAAGAATCGACTATCCGCTTTCCTATAACTAGCACCCTTCTTCAGCGCCACCTCTTTGATCCATCACTTAATAGTAATTTAACTATACCATGTTTTATGCTCATCACTGAAACGTTAACTTGAAAAAGCAACTGGAAACAAACTAAGTGCCGAGTAAAGTATACACCGTTTTTGCTCTCTTACTGAAGAGTGGCTTAATGTTACATAAAGCATCTACTGATATCAACTGAAATGGTTTACGGTGCTGCATAACCTTTTAATAGTACGCCAACATCGTTAATATAGTTCTCACACAAGCTATGGCATAAAATGTCTTTAATTGTAGTAGGTAGACAAAAGAAAGCGCCACAGACGACCAAGCATCTGTGTCGTCTTATACAAGATTCGTTTTTAATTTGAAAGAGTGGATCTCTCCGACAATGACAGTGAAAGAATCAATTTAGGCAAGATAAATCGAGCGAAAATAAATAGCACTTGCCTCCATCCCCACCCATTAATGTCGAGCGTGTGCACCTAAAATTAACTACTGCTATCATTCTACTAGGTACTTTTAATTCTTCAACTGCGAATAAGTCTGTATTCTTGTCTCTAAAGTAGCTATTCATAATAAATCAAACATTAAAAAATATTTCTAATGCAACTAAGCGGGTTATTGAGCCTAATCTCAGAGTCAATTTTCAGAACTCGTGTTCAAGCTTTTTGATTATCATACATTCGTCTTTTTTCCTTGAGTGCTTTTCATGATACCAGTGACCTGGGTAAATTTAAACTGAAAATAATTATGTATATAACTTCTGTACTGCTGAGTTATACCAATTCTTGTGCGTAAGCATCCACCATACCCTTCCCATCTACAATTTTTGATGGTTAAATGAGGCAAATCCACATACTTACTCACAGGAGTTTGTAATGCCCTGCTGGTCGTGTTTCATGACAAACTGGCAATCTTCCGAACATTTGGTTTAGCATTCCTCTGAATCCTTGTAGAGATCCAATTCTCTTCCATAAACAGAATTGTATCGCCTTTCCCGTCCATAATTCAGCCCTTTCTGCACTATTAAAAGCAACTGTAGTATCCTTCGGCCAGCTTCTAAAACAGGTCCTGACACATCAACCTTTACAATCTCGAATTCGTTTTGTGAATTTTACCTTCGTATTACAGATTTCCTGACCGCAAAAAAGGAGGAGCAAAGAAGCTTGGTGTAGGACACGAGCAGACTATGTGCGAATTCATGGCACGCTAGATTTCAGTTGCCAAAAAGAGGATCTACAAATGCAGTTGCAGGTATTGCTTATTGCTGGATAATCAATTATGCCGAATACACTCATTTAGTACTTCTACGAATCTTGTGTGCAAAACAAGTGACCTATGGCTATCATACACAAAACAGAAGCAGGAGTAACTATGTTGTATCAAATATTTTAGAACAATTTAACTGAAACAATTATTTGTACGGGCTTCAAAAAAGAACAATTTATTTAATGTAAGAAATCAATCAGATTATTCATTCATGCAAACTGGAAGTACTCAATAAATAATTATAAGTATTGAAGCAGAACAGTTAGCGTTCTGAATTTGAATTTTAAAATGTCACGTGCAATGTCATAAGCAAACAGGCCAGTTGAAGCTACTTATAAGTAATAACAGTTGCCCTGAATTTGGGACCCTGGCGAAAACTCGACAAATCGGATTCTACGGGTAGTGCTCAACTAGCCGATATTACCAAGTGCGTTCTGGTATCCGAAAATTTCCGTTCTAGCTCGTATTCAAAATAATTCATATTTACTCTACTTCATAGATGAGGAGAATCGATTCATTCTCACACTATGCATAGTCGATTAATTCATTCCGAAGTTAACTGGGAAAATATTAAGAGGCATAAGTTATTCCCTACCCCTGACCCCCTGCGCTAGATAGATTATTACTGAAAAGCAGAATAAAGAAAAATTTTAGTATCGATGAAGACATAGACAATTGGAACAAGTTGTGTTTCGTTTCATTTGCTATCTGTTGAATCCAAGAGATCAAGGCGAAAACTCTGACGATTATAAAGTATGTTTTCTTCATGATTTTATTTTCCGTCAAAAATTGTAAGTATTGTAGAAGATGTCAGTTGTTTACAATACGTTTGCGAATTTCAACAGTTCACGTAAAAATCATGAAATTTCCTGATGACTGATGGAAGGACGGCATATAATTTATTTGAAGACGCAAGTCATCAAAATGGAAAACTCCAATACTTTAAGGCCCTTTCCGAGACATAAGAAATTCGATAAGCCGTATACGAACGGATGGATACAACGTGCTAACTTGTTCAGGAAAATCTCAATAAGGGATTTTGATTCTGTCAAATCAACATCAAGCAAACGGTAGATATGCCTTTGGATTTTCTAATGTCTCATATTGTTCATAGGCATACTCCTAACTTTTGGCTATTTAACAACTGTTGATTTCGCACTGGTGTACTTCATTTGATTGTCTACGGCGTTCTCTCAGAGCAATTTTCTTTTAGTTGCTTCATCACGATTCTGTCGTCTTTCCCGGGGGCCTAAAGTTCCATTGTTGCTTTTTAGCGTTCATTCTGCACAGAGGCACTGTATTTGATCCGCTCTTACAGCTACGACTCAGTGCATGGAGACTACGACTATTTTAAAGCATTCATGATGAAGCGCAAACCTAAATAGGGCCGGTGATCATTCCTACTTCGACATAGCAAATCGTATGTCAGCTCTAAGATCGCCATTGCTAACTGAATACGAAGCCAAGGTGTCCAAAGCTTTCGAGATAGAATCCATTTTCGTGGTCAGAATGACTTGTTTGCGGAGCTTGGGTATGTCTGAAGACGGGCTGCTGCTACTTCCTCTCATGAAATGTGGGAAAAGCTACTTGACCGTTACGCAAGCTCAACACATAACACTTAGATCAATATCCTTATTACCCTACTGAATAAGAAGTTGAAGCCAGGAGGGGATGTATCAGACCACATAGCACAAATGGAGAGCTTATTCACACGTCTAGAAGCCATGGACAGCCCTCTAGAGAGCGAGTTACAGGTCGCTTTACTATTGGTATCAGTTAATACGATCAAAACATACAATGCTACGGTCACCGCTATCAAGACAATGAAAGCGGAAGATGCAACTTGGACCTACGTATCTAGTCGTCTAATTGAGGAAAGTTCTGAGTCCAACAAACAACCTCATACCGAGCATTTCGACAAATCAGCTAAACCTCAGCTTGCCACAATTCGTACCGACACAGATTCATGTAAGCGTTGTGGGATTCCTGGTCACATTGCTGCTGATTGTCGTAAGCCCTGGGATCGCATCAAAGACCGTCGTAAGGGAAACAATGGAAATCGTACTAAAATTGAATGGAACGAAAAAGGGAAACCAAAGGCACGCCTTGCATTCATATCAGCAAGTCGAACAGATCCAAGCTCCTCCGAAAAGATAACTATCGACTCAGGCGCATCTGAACACATTGTACATCCAAAAAATTTCTTTCTAAGCCTATCTAATATGGCCACGATCTCGATCAAAGTTGCAGATGGACGCCAATTCACTGCAACGCAAAAGGGTACAGTTGCAGTTCAGTTACATACTGATGACGGACAGGAAGCCTCGCCCGTTATACTTCGTTTTGTATACTACCTACCATGTTTGGAGATGTCTGTACTCTCTGTCACTAAGTTGGTGCAATCTGGAATAAGCGTTATGTTTATGCAAGAGAAGGTTGATTTTATTGACCTTATCGCAGACAACAAAACATTGGGATGCGGTTTCCGTTCGATTTCCAGTTCTCTGTACGAAGTAACTGTGTCCATGCCTCAAAAGGAGGGAAAAGTTTTTGTTTGTACTAAATTGAGGCCTCAAAGCTCTACTTCTCACATCTTGTGGCACATACGATTAGGGCATATAGGGAAAAGACCATTCGAAATGATGAAAGATGGAGCTGTGGAAGGCATCACTGACATAAAATCTTGCAGTATCGATTGTCATGTCTCTGCTGAAGCAAACATGACACGACAACCATCACGTGGAAGCCTTATCATGGGCAAACAAGAACATACCATTCACTGTGACATAATTGGTCCATTCCGCTATCCCACAGCAGGAAGAGCAAAATATATTCTTTCCATAGTTGTTGGAAACTTCGCTTCGGACGTTCGGTCCTACTTACTTCGCGTGATGAAGCACAAGAACACATCTTTAAGTTTATTGCTTGGATCGAAGGAAAGTCAGGCACTAAGGTTCAATTCGTACACACTGACAACGCCAAAGAATTCATATCTTGTGAGCATCGCCTTACAGTTATGGGTATCGACTTTCAAACTTCTCCTCGATACTCGCCACAGTCAAATGGTGTCGCTGAGCGGTTCAATCGTATTATTCTTACTCGGGCTCAATCGCTTCTTATCTAGTCGAAATTACCTCTACCCTACTGGGGCGAGGCTGTACTGCATGCAACCTATCTTCACAATATTACTGCTTCCACTGCTCTCAACGGATCGACCCCTTACGAAGCACTGTTCGGCCGGCGTCCGAATGTCGCATTCCTGCGCGTATTTTGATGTCTAGTCTTCGAGCACGTCCTTACACCTTATCGTGAAAGCAAGTTCTCTGAGCGTGGCACTAAAAGTGTACTGCTCTCACACTCAAGCGGTTTCTACAAGATTCAAAATCTGAGCTCCGGAGATGTAACTAGTAAAACTCATGTTCGATTTGATGAGACTGTATTCCCGGCACAAGCCTAAGTAAGCAAGGACGACTACTACGAACTATTCGAACGTGTTTCTGGAACCGTTTTGGGCGATACGTCTGAGATCTCTCCTGAACCCACTACTCAGCACCCTTCTACTTTGAATTCTGTTATTCCTCAAAACGCCGTAGTCCAATCCTTGACCTCTCCGCTCAAGATCTTGCTGCAGATGCTCAGTGTTACGATACGGACACACCGAGTCTAAAAGCCGCACACAGTTCTCCTGAATCCGCAAAATGGCAGGATGCTATACGGAAAGAACTGGCTATGTTAACTGAAACTAAGTGTTTCAAACTAGTCCCTCGCCCTTCTAATGTATCAGTTTATCCTTCTAAGTGGGTGATATAGGTTAAACGTGGTGAAAATGGCGTGATAACGAAATTCAAGGCTCGTCTCGTGTTCCAAGGTGATTGCGAGAAGGATATCGATTCCGAAACTTATGCTCCAGTCATTGACTTCACTCTCGTTCGCCTCTTGCTTTCTGTGGCTACGCAACGAGGGTTAAGCATTGGGCAACTTGATTTTCTTAGTGCTTTCTTACAGGCTTGGATCAATCGCCGTGTCTACATGCCTCCCCCTCAGTTTCTAGAAATACCTAGCGAGGATGATTGGGTCTGTCAGCTGGACCGCAGATTATATGGTCTCAAAAATGCACCATGTATGTGGTATGATCACCTTCACGAGCAGCTAGTTAAGTTGGGCTTTACGGAGCTGAAGCATGCGATGTGTGTCTTTAAGCGTGGTGCCGTACTCGTACTCGTCTACGTCGACGATGTACTAGTCATTGCTCCTACAGAAGGCGATATTAAGGCACTGAATCAGTCTTTGAAGAAAACCATGCCTACTCAGGACGTAGGCCCCGCTGAACACTTTCTAGGAGTCGATACACGAGTATCTCGCGGCACAGTGTGCCTAAAGCAATCAAAAGGTATTGAAGCACTTTTGACTCGGACTCGAATGAAGAATGCAAGACCAATTTCATGTCCGCTTGAGCCTACAACTGATTACTCGGCCACAGACGGCGCTCCCTCTCATGCTGTTTTTCCTTTTCGTTCTATTATAGGGAGCATTCTCTACCTTTCTATGAAAGCTCGTCCCGATCTGTCTACTGCTATCAACTTGCTCGCTCGTCACGTCACTAAGCCGACATTACTGCTTGAACGGGGATTACTGAGGCTTCTCAAGTGTCTCAACTCGACGAAGAGTACTTCACTGCAGCTCACTCCTGGAGACAGCACACAGCTCAGCGCCTACGTTGACGCTAACTGGGCTTCCGAGTCAGGATCGAGACGGAAGTAACGCAGCGGTGTCGCTGTATTTTACGGCGATACATTAATTTATTGGCGGAGCTCGCTACAATCCTGTACTGCAACGTCTTCAACTGAAGCTGAATACCTTGCTCTAGCTGATGCTGGAAAGACCATTATTTGGCTCTGATCTGTCCTTGCTGAGCTTGGTATTGAACAGGGCCCAACTCAAGTATTCGAGGATAACCATGGCGTTCTAGCATGGACTAATGATCATTCTGGGAATACATTCTCCCGCATGCGTCATATAGATACTAAGTTTCACTATATCAAGGAACTGGTCTCTAATTCTACTATTACTCTGGTCAAAACACCATGCTTTGGTCAGAAAGCCGACTTCCTCACCAAACTTCTTTCGCCTTGTAAGTTACACGCTGCAAAATCAGCTGTTGGCCTAATCTCGGCTGATGGCGGGGAGGGGTGTAGCAGCACAAATTGCGCATCTACTGAAACGGCCAACTGACGTGATATTTCAATTACGTCCGCATACAATTTTCGTGATCAATTCTGTCAAATCCGTTAAGTTTTATGGTTTTACTTCGTAATTTTGATCTCATGTATTTAATCTCTTGTCATCAGCAAAACGATAGCCAACTCTCCTTTCAACACCTTAGCCGGATTACTGAACTTCGAGGGTTGGACACTACATTTTCGAACAAGGCAACTAAACCGCTTTCGATAATATCGAGTACATTTGGATGATAACTGCCCACTTCCTCCTTATTGTTCTCAACAACCGTGGTGATCTTCTTCGACAGCTCGATTAGCCTGACAAGTTTTGCGGGTAAATCTTCCAAGTTTTTCAAACGCTTACGCAAGCCCAACAGAAACTTGCCAAACCTCTCAAGGAGTTTGATGCTAGCGTTTGCGGCGCCGTAAGTTCCGAATTCAATAGCGAAAGTCTCCATTCAGTGATTGGGACTAAAGAAAGGATAGGTCAGAGGACAGCTACTACAGTGTGAATAGGTTGCAAATCTACACGGACATTACTTTCTGCGTCATATAGAATCTACAGTCCTGAACAACTGGGTTGTTTGGCGATGACACAGCTATGACGACAGCTGCGCCGTGCAAGGTGAACCAGAAATATCGAGATCTGAGTGAGCACAATTAACTGTCGACATCTACTGCACTTTCAGTATGGCACTTGAGTTTTCGCATTGAAACAGTCGTTTTCTACAAATGATTGGTATTACATAAAATTTTACAATTACTATGTTTTTCTTCTACTAATAGAAACTGTGGCGGTTATCAAAATCTAACGGTAGTCACTGTTTAAGACCGAACCAAGCAAGGCCTTCACCAACACAACAACTCCGTTTCAGGTTTACATGGACATGTTTGCCCTTGCTCCATGCTCTATCTGTGTTATTCGGGTCAGCAGCATTAAATTCCCGACGTACATCGGACTCTGTGATTGAAGTTTCATCTATCCCTAGAAATTTGGTTTCCAATTTTGCGTGAGAACATTTTTGTGAGCGGGATAGAAATCGGACTAGCTTCGTTTGTAACATCTAATGTTCTGGTTCGTTGTAATCGAATCATTGAAGCTTAATAATCCGCCCCTGCTGTACCGTATTTTCGGTTGGGAAACATGAATGCGTACTATAGATCATTTCCAGTAATTCTTACCATATATTCGAGGTTTATTGTCTTGTGAGATACATTTCCATACGCAAGGAATTGTTTTTAGAGACCCAGCACTTTCAAAGGTTCTTGGTAGCTGGAAAGTTTGCTGTCAGGTTGTCTTCACAATATGGATCGACGGATCTTGAATTACAATTCAGAAATTCAAAGCAGTAACAGTCGATACAATTTCTGACAAGTGTCGGACGCTGCCGGATCTCCCTTTTGTAGCGCACTTGCTTGCGCCAAACCCGGCTATCCAGGAACAATCCGAACATCATGCATAGGATCGAAGTCGTGATAAAGCTGACACCAATAGGAACAAGCTTCGAATCCACAGCGCAACGAATAACGATCGTTGAAGCCATACCAAGTCCATTCTCCCGATCTAATCCTTGTGCGGCAGATCTTGTCACGTGGGGAGGATTTTTCGCAAGATGAATGAGTTCTGCTCCTTTGAATGCTAAAGGAAGTACGTTGAGCACTTTGCTCAAGACGGAGTACCCAACCCCGACCTCCGTGCGTTCGTCAATAAAGAGCGTCACGGGGACAACGCAAAGAAGTAGAGGCAACATCAGGGTTGCCACATTAGACGCTTGTATTGTCTCGGCGGCATACACCTGCCATTTCTTGTGCTTCACGAGCATGTTTCGATATAATCTCTCCTTGCAGCACGGAGACCTGGTTCCGCCATCGAGAAATGTGGTTGTAGCGTTTTTCATCAGCGATCCATCTCTCTTCTTGATGGAAGCCTGTTGCGACTTTCCGAAAGGTAGGACGAACTCTGTCATTGAAGATCCAGTGCTTTTAAGTACGCTTTGTACTGGTGTTGATAGGATTCGAATCCAGAGCATCCATGTTCCCCTGTTCCTCACCGCTGCTATTTGCTGTATCTCGCAATTCTCGTGAGCGAATGGGTTGTGGGAGATGGATGGGTAAGCATGTTTCCAATCGACATTAGTCTGCTGGATGATTGAAGGAGAAGAGTGATTGAGCCTTTGGCGAACCGTGTCGATCGCACTCCACACGTGTTCGCCTTTCCCCGCGAATGTCAATTGTATTCGGCATCCTGACGTCGTAGTGTTATCCAGTGGAAATCTGGTTCCGACCTCTTTCGAAGGGAAACGGAACTTCCTGCTTCTCGTACAGGACCTCGATCGACGAACAGCCTCGCCAATGTCCTCAAAGTGTGAGAACAATTCAATGACAGCTTTTCGGGAATAAGCTGCCTCCCAAAGCGCACCTGAGATAGGGGCACGGTCAGATACCGCGATCAGATCTCGAAGTACCCGAAGTGTTGCGACCTCTTGTGTAAGGGTTGCAATCATCAAAATGGGTAATGCCCAGAATGCCATCCACGCCTGATGCCAGAGAAAGAATAGCCATCTCGTACAAATGGGTAATAGAATAACGACTGTGAAGGAGGACAATCGACGCGCTGTATTTGCGAAGGGGCAGACGTGACCTGCATCGGGGATTTGTGGGAGAGCGCTGCAGGCTAAATACAGTCAGAAAATAAAGGATTCCGCACAGGTACACGTAGTGTTAGTTTTGTTGCGTTTCAATGCTGTGCGCCGCCACACACAAACTGTAGACAGCAACTGACAAATTGCGACCCGACATATACATATTGTTGAAAAGAGAGGAAAGCCACTGCTGAGCTTAAGGCCCTTTCTACACTATGCTGAATCTGCTCGATCGTCTCGATTGAACCAATAGGATTGAACTAGCCATGGACCGAGAAAACTTGTACATTTACAAAACCCTTGAAAAGGTTGAGCTGGGCCAAATAGGGGTTCAAGGTCTTTAGCGTTTGCTCTGTTAAGTTACGTCAGATTGAGTTAGGGTTTGTGCTGAAACAAGGTGACATGCAGAATTAGCATACTCGAAAATACATAATAACGTTTATTTTAAACCCTATAGCTGGAGAGAACGAGAGTGAGCAAGAATGAACAATTCTCCATTTCGACTTGCATTGCTGTACGATTAGGCACACGCGTTAATGCACTTTGGGTCCGTATCTGAGGACCTCACTTGAGCAGAATTCGAGCATAGTGTAGAAAGGGCCTAAGGTACTTCAACATTCTAATCAGTGAATCAGAGGTATTTCTCCTCACAAAGAAATTTCACTAGAACTAGATCCGAGATATTTCGCATCAGTGAGGATTGAGGGTTTGGCTGATGAGAAATTTGAATTGATGGTCTTTGTTTTTCTAATTGGTCATAGGACGACAGTGCGGCTTCTAATCCCAGTAGGTTGTTTGACGAAGTCTCACTGAATTCATTGCTAAGGAGGGTAAGCCTGTACCGCTCACATGAGGTCTTACCACGCAGCTGTGTAGAAAGTTGTTGCAACAGCTTTCGAGTACATCCGATGGCTGAGTGCGAGGCACAATCTACAGCAGCCATTTGTTTCGTGGAGTAGAATTTGATGGCGATTTTTAATGTGTATCCCCATAATTTCTCCTGTACGACACCGTGACCGATTTCGCAGTGTGTTGTTTCAGCTTGTCCAGCAACGCCAAACGAGTCAGCGTGCACTGGACTGTACCGGTGCTGTATCGCTTTGTGGCTGACATAAATTTCCTCTCCATGTATCAGCTCGTACATGGTACTTTTCTACGACCTGGAATGTGACGTCGATTTGCGTCATCTTCGTTCTCATCAGTATGGCAGTGAACAGACAGGAGCCACACGCATCATGGTACAGCTCAATCTCGAATTCGTAGATTGTCTGTTGCAGCAAAGCAGAATCGTCTGTGTTTTGAGGGACAGTAGGTTGCTGTCGCGAATCTTGCTCGGATTCTACCTTACCGAATTGATGACCACACAGTTTTTGAGTTTCTTCCTGAGGATCTTGCAGTCATTGTGAAACAAACCAACGTAAGTACAGCAAAACGGATCAATATCATCATGATAAGGATACATTGTAAAAACTTCTGTAATTGTGCTTCACAGGCAGTTTTGCCAGACTGCTGGCGAGGACGACTTTTACACTCTATTCGCACACCTGCATCTCACAAAGTAGTTCTATCGGAGTTTTGCATCTTATTCGCGCCGTAGAAGCTGTACTTGTACCTGCTGCTAGTTTGCATCCTTACCCTTCAGTGGCTACAACTAGATCAGTGATTTTGTCACCGTCAACGCTAGTATAGCTCATCTTGACAAATTTTTACAATTCCATGCAATTTGTGAGAGCGTCTGAAGAAATCGGAAGATGTTACCTCAGAACTTGGCATGCTGAGTGCGCTCGCTGTAGAGGTTCATGAGGAAGCCGAGGAATTTAATTAAAAGGCAAATAGGCATTGAAATGAACCGATAGTAGTACGAATGGTGTAACCTATATACTTCTACCGAAGATGAAACACAGCATCGAAACCGCAATGGC
>JAAUYH010120007.1_pt1 | contig 12262 bp, 10 predicted proteins | sample 7278061 | NCBI WGS metagenome assembly JAAUYH01 (sample SAMN14350203, study PRJNA611818) | marine sediment metagenome | isolation source: surface marine sediment (0.6m) | place: French Polynesia: Moorea | collected 2018-08
AATTATAGCAGTCATTTCCATTAATCAATCCCTAATTTTTTACCCTCAAGTTTTTAACAAGAAATTTGCATGAATTATTTTGCGATCGCTGGCTACAGAATCAACACCCTACCCTCAACCTAACTTTTTCGTCGCACCAGAATGGCTGTAACCTTCTTTAGCCCAATGGTTCAAAGTTTTCCAGCAAATCCTATTTAGAAATTATGGAGATATTAGAAGATTCTGGAGCAACTAGAGAGTATTTTAATATAAAGTCTTGAGGATATTTATTTAATGTTTATTTAAAAATATTACTATTTCTTCTAAACAAGAAGTTTGTCGAGGATAGCAAATAGTCGGACGTGCGATCGCAATTAAAGGAATACCTAATTTATTTGCTACTTGTTGTTTAATATCTTCTCCTCCTGGTTTCCCAGAAGCTTTAGTTACAACCAGAGACATACGCCACTGTCGCCATAAAGCTATTTCTAATTCTGGACTAATAGGTGGTCTTAAAGCTATAATGCGATCGCTAGTAAAACCCGCATCCAAAGCAGTTTGTAAAGAATTTAACTTGGGTAAGACCCTAGCAAATAAAGTAGATTTATCATGAAAAGAGCGAAATAGAGGCAATACTTTACAGCCTACTGTTAGTAAGACTCTTTTTCGTAGTAAATAGTCTCCCTGTAGTAGAGTTTCAAAACTGTCTAAAACTATCAGAGAATCTGACACTGATAGCTCGCAATTATCTCTTTCGTAACGTAGATAAGGAAGTGCTAAATTAGCAGCAGTTGCGATCGCATTTTGAGAAACTTCCACAGCGAAAGGATGGGAAGCATCAATAATAGTTGCAATACTTTGAGTGATACAAAACTGCATCATATCTTCTTGATTCATGCAGCCAACAAAGGTATTTATTTGAGAATCATAAAGATGCATCGCTTCTGGTGTCGCTACTGTAACAATCAGTGACACTGGAAGGGTAGATATTCTATCAGCGATTAAAACACTATCTTTGGTTCCTCCAATCAGCCAAACTCTTTGATTCATTCAGACTTTCTATTTAATGGTAGCAATTGCTTTCCAGAAGCAATATTGCGGATATGTGAATCTCTTTGAGGAAAAGGAATTTCGATCTTTTCTCTATCAAAAATATCCCAAATTCCTTGGTTAAGTTCACTGACAATCAGCTTTTGGTTTATTGGGTTATATATCCACACAGACAATTCAAAATCAATACTGGAGTCATAAATATAATTAGTATTAGCTCATAAACTACACATTTTGATCGCTTGAGTTTGCATTATTGTCAGACTATCTACACCTCGTTTTAAACCATATTCCAATTCCAGAAGTAGAGGTAAAATTGAGATTAATTTCTGGGAATTAACAGATTTTATTTCCTGAATTAAATACTTGACACGGTAGGGATTAAGTATTTCTGCTGCTTTTGCGATCGCGCTATGATCTCTTTCTCCCCCTTCCATGGCAGATTTAATTATTGCCCAAGTCCGAAACTGTTTGACTAAACTAGCAACTATTCTTAAAGGTGGTTCATTATGGTTTAGTAAATCATTGATTAGATTTAGAGCTAGATCGGTTTTTCCATCTCTAATTGCTGCTGCAAGTTGCAAGCTATTTTGAGTATTACAAGTGACTAAAGTTGCTACTAAATCCCGATCTATTATGGAATTAGAACTATGATAATGAACGCTTAATTTTTCTAATTCATTCCATAGCAACCTGGTATTATTGCCTACGGATTCTACCAGTAATTCTATGGCAGAAGCAGTCAACTTAACATCTATTTCCGTTGCCAATTGTTTGACCTTTTGACTTAGTTTTTTAGTATCCCAATAGGGAATTAAACTAAATTCTGTTACTTCGGCATATTTCTGCACTAATTTGGTTGATTTAAGTCTGCCATCAGGTTTTTTAGTGGTAGTCAAAAGCAGATAACAATTCTCAGGGATTACTGGCAAAGTACGCTCTAACTCTATTAGTAAGTCTTTGGAGCATTGCTGCATAATTGTCGTGTTAGCTAGCAAAACTAATTTTTGTCCCATGCCAAAAACAGGAGTCATCGACTCATTTAAAGCGGATATGGTATTCTCGGTTAGCTCTCCCGAAAATTGATGATAATTGAATTGTAACCAGTCGGGATCGAGTAGTTCTGCTTGTAGCTTGGTTATCGATTGCGCGATCGCAAAATCATCTTCTCCCCAATACAAATGGATAGGCATCTTATTATTCTTTATGAAAACTTTAATTAAATGCGACTTTTCTTAAAGATATGGCAATTTTACGTTAAGAGCTTTAATCTCAGTATATTTACGGGATATATTGTTAGTAATTAAAGATAATTACCTAAGTGAAATGAATGAATATTAAACCAAGAATCATTATAGACGTGATCCTTATATCACTTCTAGTTTTGATAAGCCATCAAGTTCAAGAATCTAGCCCTCAGCTAGACTCATGGTATCAGTCTGATTTAATCGTAGTAAGTCTATAGAATGCTTCATAAATTATCAATCACAGAACGGCTATTAAGCTATCTTGGTAATCAGGGAGAGTTATCAAGGCATAGACATGAAAAAATTTTTACTACTGTGTTTGTTTTTTGTGGGCTTGGGATGGGCTTTAATTAGCTTCCCTGGTTTAGCAAATCAAGGGGAATTTGATTCGATTATCTTAGACTTTCGAGATGACGTACCTACCACTAAAATTAGTCAAGAAATCGCTCAGATCAAAGAGAAGTATCACCACACACCTCATTTAAATAGTATTTTTTCTGTTGAAGATCATATATATATAGTAGAAGGGGATCAAACAGTTTTAGAACAGGTAAAGCGATCGCCACTACGTAAAGATACAGAATATATTGAACCTAATTATAAATATCAAGCTTTAGAAGTTCCCAACGATCCAGAATATAGCAAACAGTGGAATTTCCGCAGTATTAATGTTGAATCAGCCTGGGATGAAACCAAAGGGAAAGATACAGTAGTCGCAGTCATAGATTCAGGAGTAAGCAAAGTCCCAGATTTAAAACTAACTGAATTCGTTGCAGGATATGACTTTGTCAATAATACCAAAGACGTAAAAGATGATAATGGTCATGGTACTCATGTTGCAGGAACAATTGCTCAATCTACTAATAACGGTTATGGGGTAGCTGGTATCGCTTACCAAGCTAGTATTATGCCACTTAAAGTTCTCTCTTCTAGTGGAGGCGGAACGGTAGCAGACATCGCAGAAGCAATTAAATTTGCTGCGGACAATGGTGCAGATGTAATTAATATGAGTCTAGGTGGTGGTGGTAGCTCTCACCTTATGGAAGAAGCCATTAACTATGCTTACAAGAAAAAAGTAGTAATAGTTGCTGCTGCGGGAAACTCTGGCGAAAACGCTTCTGGTTATCCTGCTAGATACCCCAAAGTAATTAGTGTATCTGCTACAGGTGCTTCAGGAGAAAAAGCATCCTATTCTAATTATGGTGCAGGAGTTGATATTGCAGCCCCAGGAGGAGATGAAACCGCCCAAATTTTGCAAAATACCATCGACCCCAGTACAGGAGAATCAATCTTTCTTGGTGCAATGGGAACAAGTATGGCATCGCCCCACGTAGCAGGAGTTGCAGCCTTAATCAAAGCTAGTGGCATATCTGAACCTGCTGCTGTTTTAGAAGTTCTCAAAAAATCTTCTCGCAAAGTTGCAGAAGACCCCTTAAACTATTTTGGTGCTGGTCATTTAGATGCTAGTGCAGCAGTTATGTTAGCCTTACAAGGGCAAATTACTTTTCGTGATTTCTTTCGTTGGTTAAGAGATAATGGTTATCTCAATCCTCGCTTCTGGATTGATGGTGGTGCAGTAGCCCTATTGCCTAAAGTACTTATGGTATTGGGTTCTTATCTTCTAGCTTGGTTCTTAAGAGTCTATTTTCCTTTTAGCTGGGCATTAAATACTGGTTTGATTTTTGGTAGCTCTGGCTTATTTATCCTACAAGGATTATACGTTTTTGATCTTCCTCAATGGCCCTTCCGTCTTGCTGGTAGCTCTATCCCCGAACTAGGAAATGTAGTAATGGGGACACCTAGTTTTAATCCCATATTTGCTAGTGTGCTCATTCCTTTTCTTTTAATTACTCTTCTTTCAGGAAATCCCACAGGGAAAAAATTTGCTATCGGCTCTTGTTTGGGTGTTGCTATGTGTCTGGCTATTAGTGCGGTAATCGATCCTGCGGTGTGGGGTTTGGGTGCTGGTGCAATAGCTCGCAGTTTCTTGGGAGTTAATGCTTTGCTTTGTTTTGGATTGGCTTATTTGGCTAGTAAAGAATAATTAAAGACAATCAACTTTCTGAAACTAAATACCCAAGCAGAATTAATTACACTTTCTTTGTTCTGTTCCTTGTTTTCTCTCTCTGCTGGGTAATTTATTTTGCATAATTACTCAAGATTAATCTATGGCATTAAAACCTTGTAAAGTTTGCGGTACTCTCAATGCAGAAGGAGTAGAAACCTGTCTCAGTTGCGGTCACGATCCAGAAAGGAGTACAAGACCCGCTATATTTCGTTATTTTGCAATTGCTCTAATTATTTGCTTGGCTTTACCTGTTGCATCGGGATTAATTAACTGGATTTTGCTACAACTAAAACCCGAATCTCCTACTCCATCTCAACCGCGAGTTTCTCTGGGGAAAGTTGGGCAAAAGTAATTAAATTAAAGATTAACGCAGTTCTTGTTCAAAATTGCCGAGGTCTATTCTGCACTCCATCAGGATAAAACCGCTATAATTACTTCTGACTTAATTACCGACCTAGTATGTTGCTATTAGCATTACTTCCTATATTTAACTTATTAATTCTAAGTTTTCTTTTTAGAAAAAAATATAATTGTTGGCGACAAAGTATATTATCAGCAGCAATTGTTTGGGGAGTATTTATAACTATTACCACAGAAATATTAAGTTTAGCAAGACAACTAAATTTTACTGCCTTAATTTTGTTTTGGTTGGGATTTAATATTAGTGGATTATTTTTTTATTTTAAACCTAATTACCAGAAAAATTCTGATACAGATATTGCTGATAAAAATCAATTATCTTGGTTTTTAATTATTTTAATTGGCAGTATTATTTTTTTTATTACTGTTATAGGAATTATTGCTATTGTTGCTCCCCCTAATACGTGGGATTCCATGACTTATCACATGAGTAGAGTAGTACATTGGCAGCAAAATCAGAGTATAGCTCATTATCCTACATACAACCTACCCCAACTATTTCATCCTCCTTTTGCTGAATATGCCATATTACATTTACAAATTCTTACTAACAGCGATCGCTTTGCTAATTTAATTCAATGGTTTAGTTGTATTGGTAGTGTTATAGGAGTATCTTTAATTGCCAAAGAGTTGGGAGCAAATATCAAAGGTCAACTTTTTGCTGCTGTATTTGCAGTGACAATTCCTATGGGAATTTTGCAAGCTTCTAGTACTCAAAATGACTATGTCGTAAGTTTTTGGATCATTTGTTTAGCCTATTATGTTTTAAAAACTAGCAAAATCAGAAAAAAATCTACTTTTTATTGGTTAACAGGTGCCAGTTTAGGACTAGCTATTCTTACCAAATCTTCTGGTTATCTTTATGGGTTTCCTTTTATGGTGTGGTATGGTTTAATCCAAATAAAAAATTGGGGTTGGCGAGGATGGAAACCTATTTTTATTACTTCCTCAGTAGCTTTATTATTAAATATTAATCACTATTTACGCAATTTCGATTTATTTGGAAGTTTTATTGCTGCACCAAGCAACTTTGCCAGTGCTTATAAAATTGAAATAATTAGTTTTCCCAGTATTATTTCTAATATTCTAAGAAATTTAGCGTTACATATAGATATCATACGTAATTTACATCTACAAAATTTTATTACGCCCATCACTGGAATTACTAATAAGTTACTGATTATTATTCATGATTTTTTAGAAATTAGTATGTACGATCCCCGTACTACTGCTCCATCTTATGGTGGAGTTCCAGGACTTTCTTTTGACGAAAATATTGCGGGCAATCCTTTACATTTTTTTATTATTCTAATTATTTTACTCTTGTTTTTTTTTAACAAAAAACTTAGAGACAATAAATTACTACTTTTTTATCTAATTAGTAGTATTAGTGGATTTTTATTAATATGTTTATTATTAAAAATTCAGATTTACCAAAGTCGTCACCATCTAGGAGTATTTTTATTACTTGCTTCTTTTGTTGGGGTATGTTTATCTAAATTTTCTTGGCAAAAGACTGCAAACTTAATTGCTATTATACTGATTGTCTTTTCTTTACCTTGGGTATTTCAAAATAAATTTCGCCCCATTATTGCAGATGATAATATTTTTAATCTTACTCGTGTTGAACAATATTTTATTAACCGCAAACATTTAGAAGAATCCTATGTAGAAGCTACAAATTTAGTTTTGAAACAACAGTGTTATGATGTAGGTCTATCTTTAGGAAAAGGAATTACTGTAGGAAATCAATATTGGGAATATCCTTTATGGATTTTGCTTAACAATAGAAATCTCACTGAAGATGAGGTAATGGGCGAAGGTTCACTCTTTCATCGCGAGCGCAAAATCAGAATTGAACATGTAATTCCAGAAAATGTATCTCAAATTAAAGCTGACAAATATCCTCACAATAATTTTAATCCTTGCGCTATTATTGCAGTGAGATCTAAGAAAGAACCAGCAATTTCTAAACTTAAATTCAAGGAACATATTTACCAGGAAATCTGGTCGAAAAAACCGGTAATTGTTTTAAAATAAAATAATTTCTATTTATGAGTTACTAAATATTTAATATTACTTTTTTTCTGTTTAGGATAAAAATAAATTTCTTCAGATTTATAGTTTGGTTTAAAATAGTTTAATGTTTCTCTAGAGGGAAAAATTAAAAAAATATCTGAATCTTTTGGAATTAATTTTAAGCGATTTTGTTCATCTTTTTTATCTATTAGAAACATCACGTTAACTTTATCATCTAGATAATGACTGAGAGACATAAACGCTCCAAATAAACCATGACGACCTGAAGTAATTATTAGAGGATTTTGTTTCTGATTAATAATTTTTGCTAGTGCAAAATTATAATTATTTTGCTTATTCCACCAAGTTGGAGCTTGAGATATTTTTAAACAAGATAGTAAACCAGTAGTTAGCAAAATACATAAAATACTAGACCATAAGAATTGGTTATATCTCTTAAAATCTGAAGATAGCATTTTGTCAGCAATCAAGTAAGATACAGCAATTTCAATACCAATAAAGCAAGGAATTAAATATCTTTCAGCACTCGAACGAATTCCCCCAAATAAAATATCTGGTACAGCCAATCCTAAAAACGTTGTTATCACTAAGCAAACAACAAATAACCAAATTTTAGGTTCTGTTTTTCGATATAAATAATAGAGTGAGTAAATAGTTAATATTAAAGATAAGTATAATACTATATTAGTTTGTCTGAATTCATAGTTCCAGTCAATAAAAAGACGACCTAAAGCCAACAACCATTCTCTAATCAGCCAAATAATTGTTGTATCTTTCTGTACCCAGCTAGTAAAGCGATCAATACTTTTTAAGTTATTAATAATTACTATTGCCCAAGGAATAAAAGTAATTCCAGCTATCAATGATGATTTAATATAAGAAGTAATGACTTTATCTGCCAACTTGAAATGTCGAATAATTAAGATATAAATACTGTATCCTAATGGAACTAAAATAAAAAATAAGTGGGTATATAATCCAAGAATTATTGTTACTGTATAGAAAATCCAGTTCCTTAAATTATTGATTTTTATAGCTCTTAATAAAGCAACACTAGAAATTAAAATTATTAGGGTTAATAAACTATATTGACGTGCTTCTTGGGCATACAATAAATGGAAAGGTGAAATAGCCATCAAACTTGTTGCAATGAGTGATGTCAATTTATGATTAAATAATTCCAAGCATAACCAATACATAATTGGTAAGCATAATATCCCAAAAATAACAGAAAATAAACGATTATAAAAAATAGAATTATTCTTATTGAATATCTGTGACCAATATCGTATGGCGACAAAATATAGTGGGGGATGCATAGCATCTTCTAAAGCTAAGGAATTCAAAGTATCTCGTAAATTTTTTTCTGATGTTACTTTTTGATATTTTCCTAATTCTTGAATATTGACGATATTTTTCTGATAAACTTGACCTACAACTTCTTCTTGTCTGTATCCAGATATCCTCAAAGAAGTATAGCTTTCATCATGCCAATATACTTTATAATCTAAGTTGATAAATCTTAAAAATATTCCGATCAATAGAACTATAAAGATCAAAAAACAAAACTTTTGTCTCACGAAAATGAATGATGAAGGTTTGTTCATTTTTTCTGTGTTTATGGGTGGCGTAATAACTACAAAAAGATTATTTTATAGATAATGGTAATTACTTTTTCTCCGTCGTTATCATACCATTACCAGACTTTTTTGATGCACCAGCAAAATACTTGAATTACAAATTGAATACTAAGTTATTTTTAATGAAAGAATAATGAACACTGTTTTTTTGGAGTAAATACTATATAATTCATCAAATTGAGGTATTGTGTCTTGAATAATCAAGTTTTATTAGAGCATAGTATTTCAGGTTTTTAATCAAATAGGTTACTTATACTGATGAATGTGTTACAGCAAAACCAAAATATACAGCAAAGTTACATTGTTTGCTCTACAGGTCGTTCTGGAAGTACCCTTTTATGTAAGACATTAAAAAATCTAAAATGTTCTGGCAATCCAGCGGAGTATTTTCATCATAACGAAACTAAAAGATTAAAATTGAAAGATGACCCAGATAAGTTTATAAGTTACTGTGATTCAGTTCTGCAAGAAGGATTAACAGCCAATGGTGTTTTTGGTGTCAAAATGCATTGGTGGCAAATGTATGATTTTATAAAAATAGCAAAAAAATCTGCTTTATTTAAAGACAAAAAAGATTTAGAAATACTAAATGCTATTTTTCCTAATTTAAAATTTATTTATATTTCGAGACAGGATATAATTGCCCAAGCTGTATCAACAACAATTGCTCTTGCAACAAAAGTCTGGGAAAAAAGTGCAGATAATAACAATAACCAAGAGATAACAGGATTAAGCCCCCAAAAAATATCTATAAAGTTTCAACCTCTGAAAATTTATCGTTGGGAACAAAGCTTTAAGGATCAAAATAGACGCTGGCAAAAGTTTTTTGAAGAGAATGGCTTAGACTATTATGAACTTACTTATGAAAAATTGACTAGTTCCTTTGAACAAGAAATAGTAAATATTCTTAACTTTCTAGATATCGATCAAACCTTAGTTTTCCAAAAAATTGAAATGGCAACTAAGAAGCAATCTAATAACATTAATCAAAAATTTATTAAATACTATAAAATGTTTCCCAAGTTATTATTAAAAGTGCTTTATAAGATTAATCATTATCGCGATCGCTCTATTAAGATGGAATGATACGGTAGGTTGGGTTGCACGCAGTAAAACCCAACATTATGTTGAATGTATCATAAATATTTGAGATAGTTGTTTGTTGGGAAGTGATGTAGAGATTATTTTTATTAGCTATTTTAGATTTATCGATTGATGGGTTTCGTTCCTCTACCCATCCTACAAGATCTTTTTATTCTTCCAAACAAGACATGTTTCTAAGAGATCTAGAACGTCAGGCATTAACCGATTATAAAGTATTATCTGAGTTTTGGTGGGCAAATTATCTTGACCTGAAACGTTTTAATTAATCTTGCTTAATTTTGCCCACCCTACGAAGGCTTTTTAACTTCCTGTCGGGAAAGCTAAGATTAGCATTATTCCCATCACCAACGCAGATTTTTTCTACAATAAAAAAGCACCTTAACACCTGGGGCGGAATTTCGTAAACATGGGCAAAACTATACCAAAGATAGGACAACATTTCTTCAAAAAACTTCAGTGGATTATCGATCCTGTGAATTATATGGAAACGGCTTTTAAGGATTATCCAGAGCTGTTTTTGGGTAAAATTTCTGGCTTTGGTGGTCAAATGGTATTTGTCCACAATCCCGAAGCACTACAACAAATTCTAGTAACCGATCGCGATAATTTTCCAGCTTTAGGTAGGGATAATGGTATTTTAAGACCTTTACTGGGTAGTCAGGGAATTGTGATGCTGGACGGCGATCGCCACAAAAATCGTCGCAAGTTACTTTTACCTCCTTTTCATGGGGAGCGAATGCAAGCATACGGTAAATTAATTTGTGATATTACCCAGGAAGTTTTTCGGGAATTTGCCCCAAATCAACCATTTACAGCCAGAAAAATCTGTCAAGATATTTCTCTGCAAGTTATTTTAGAAGCAGTCTATGGTTTAAAAGATACCCCCCGTTCTCAGAAATTGCGTCAATTAATCGCTAAGATGACTGATGTATTTAGTTCTCCTCTGACTTCGGCTTTTCTCTTTTTCCCTTGGTTACAAAAGGATTTAGGTGCTTGGAGTCCCTGGGGTAATTTTTTGCGACAACAAAAAGCAATTGACGAGGCGATTTATGCAGAAATAGAAGAGAGGAAAGCTAATCCTGATGACTCTCGTCAAGATATCCTGTCTTTACTGATGTCTGCAACAGATGAAGCAGGAAACTCTCTGACCGTATCCGAACTACGAGATGAATTAATGACCTTGATGTTTGCTGGACATGAAACCACTGCTACAGCTATGTCTTGGGCTTTATATTGGATTCATCACCTACCAGAAGTTAAGCGTAAATTACTCGCAGAGCTTGATAGTTTGGAAGATAGTACTGATTTTATGGCGATCGCTAAACTCCCCTATCTCAATGCAGTGTGTCAAGAAACTCTTCGTATTTATCCTGTGGGAATGTTGACTTTTCCTAGGGTAGTCCAAGAAGCTACAGAAGTATTAGGCTATGAATTTAAACCAGGACAGGTAATAGCAGGATGTATATATTTGATGCATCGAAGAGAAGATATTTATCCTGAGCCGAAACAGTTTAAACCAGAACGTTTTTTAGAGCGTCAGTTTTCTCCTTATGAATTTATTACTTTTGGTGGAGGTTCTCGACGCTGTATTGGAGAAGCTTTAGCACAATTTGAACTCAAGCTTGCGATCGCAACTATCCTTAAAAATTATGACCTAGCCTTGGCTAATAATAAGGCTGAATTCCCCCAACGGCGAGGTGTTACTCTAGCTCCAGCCAAGGGAGTCAAAATGACTTTTAAAGGAGTTCGAGCTGTTAAAAGGCAGAATATGGCGATCGCTTAATTGGTGATGGGAAGAAAACTAAATTTAAGATTTTTGATTTTTACATTTAAATCTACCTTCAATAAAATCTCTTTTTTTAAGATGTTTAGTTTTTCTTCCCGTTACTCTTTTGCGCCACATTTTGAAGCTAGAAGCTTTCATTTCTCGGCGCATCAAAGCAATAACTTCTTTTTCTTTTAATCCATACTGTAGTTCTATAGCCTCGAAAGTTGTACGGTCTTCCCATGCCATTTCTACAACACGGTCTATAGTTTTAGTATCTAATTCTGGAAGATTCATCGAAATTTAAAATGTTAACTTGATTTTAATACACAAATCTTATCAATTTTCATAAGATGGAATCCACCAACAGATAAAACAAGTTAAGCTATCGATATTGAATAAGATCGATAGCTATGAGACCAGAATTCGCGATCGCAGCTTATGGCTTAACTAAGAGATTTGATCACCAGATATCGGTAAACGACCTCGATCTCGAAATCAAAAGCGGTGAAGTTTATGGTTTAATCGGTGCTAATGGAGCTGGCAAAACTACTCTGATCCGAATGTTAGCAGGGGTAGAAGAGCCAACTTTGGGAGAAATATATCTTCATGGCAATCTTGTTTCAAGAGACAACAATAACCTCACCATCAAACGTAGAATTGGTTATCTTCCTGATGACTACCCTCTATACGACGATTTAAATGTATGGGACTATTTAGATTATTTCGCTAGACTATACCGTATTCCTGCTTCTCGTCGTCACCATCGGATTTATGAAGTATTGGAATTAGTTCAACTAGGTAATAAGTGCAAAAGCTTGATTGTTAATCTCTCCAGAGGGATGAAACAAAGGCTAAGTTTAGCAAGAACCATCATTCATGAACCAATACTACTATTTTTAGATGAACCTGTATCTGGTTTAGACCCTATTTCCCGAAGACAATTCCG
>JAAUYH010139781.1_pt1 | contig 12259 bp, 6 predicted proteins | sample 7278061 | NCBI WGS metagenome assembly JAAUYH01 (sample SAMN14350203, study PRJNA611818) | marine sediment metagenome | isolation source: surface marine sediment (0.6m) | place: French Polynesia: Moorea | collected 2018-08
ATAATAATCGACTTGAAAACTTAGTGATAACCAAGAATCAAGATACCACATCATCACTGAAAATCAAGAACTCTACTGTAGACTTCTGATTTAACCATAATCGTCCTGATTGTGTTCGCAATAGCTTGAATATGAGCGTTTCCAAGGGATGGAACTAAAGGAATGTGATGTGCCAGTGCTAACAATAAATCCTTCACAGTGAAGTCGTTGGAGCAAGGGATGCAAGAAACAGAGAACATTGAGCTAGTAACTCCATAGGCCTATTCACTGAAGCCTCGAATACCTGACCGAAGAATAAAGGTCGCGAGCTTGCTCGAATTCTGAATGATTTTATTTTAGATCTGATTCAGTATATCGGAGTAACTTATCGATTTTTGCAGCGACATCTGTTAAACAGTCAAAATAACAGTCGCAACTTCGGAAGTGTCCTTTATACTCAAGAAACAGCAATTGTAGACGACTTTCAAGTGATTATCGTACATGTCGATTGTTACAGAGCTAGGCTATTGTCGAGAAAAGTGATATCAGCAATGTTCTCAGAACGCTTCATTCAGTACTGCATATGGCTTCTGAAGTACTTTACGCATTAGTATACAGGGAAGATCAAGGAGTTTATGGGATTATGAATGGTCAAATGGGAGGCCAGGGCTAAATGACTATGAATTGCTGAATAGATCTTTGCACATGCCTGGAAAATCGTATACGCGTTGCTCGTACTTCTATAGCCTTCAGGAAGATTTGGCCACCCATAGAAGAATCGGTGCTTACAGCCAAATGGCCATTAGTAGATAAATAGCGGTAGGGAATTATCCTTCATTTCCATGGAATGAAAGGTTCGCTATTGACAACGATAGGAGGTTACTAAACGTATCTCCATGTGATGTAATCGGTACTATACATTGAACTGATAATGTCGTTATTGAATGAAATTAAAACATCGGGTAGATACATAGAGAAACACGCACCATAAACGAGAACTGCAGAATTCGGATTGCAGATCTGATGAAGCATGCCATTTCGACAGACTGCGGTTTTTAAACCTATACCAAGTCATCATAACGAGAGTAAAATACCTTTGGCAGTCATTTCTAAGATGGAACAAAATTTCACAATTATTGATCGATTACGAACTCTCATCTGAGACTCATTACTGCATTTCATAAAAATCAAAGTACGACGATTAGTTGTGCGGTTACGCAAATTTTATAACGAAATGATTGTGAATTCGATTTTATTCTTTACCTTCTGTAAATTATTTCGTTTGTCCTCCAGACGATTTTACAAGGTGCCTTGACACTTGTTGCACCATTCGACTTTAGATCTTAGCAGTAATTACTTGTGTTCTGCTGCTTGATATATAATCTGTGGAAAGTGCAGTCTCAGTGTTTAGGTGATTTTCGATTTCGAAAAATAACGGAATGTAAGATTCCGGACAGAATACGTGAAGAAAAATTGGAATCTTTGTGAATCGATCAGTAAAATATCATTCTGTGGCTCAGAACCTTGAAATTCTGCTGACGCGTGCTAGATATTGTTAAAAAAGAATATACAAGCAAAAATCGGAAACAAATTAAAGATAACTTTAGTTCACCCCGAGTAAACTTTCAACGTTTTGTTTGTAGAAGTGTTATCCTCTTAGTGTTAAAAACGACTACACAACAGAATAGGAAGTCGAGTTTCTCTGTAGCACAAAACGTTTCAGCATTCCTTAAGTACGTTCTGTACTGATAACGACTTATCATCCATAAGTTTCATAGCTTTCTTGTACTCTATTCAGACTCTATTTGATTTTATAAGGCTGAATTGATGAAAAATTGCCATAAGAATGCTTCTCAATATTCTTGCTTTGTATTTGATTTTCTCATTTCATTATATCACGACAATTCGTAAAGTTCACTTATTACCGAATTCCTAAAAAGTCAACAGACTACTTGGTATCGCTTTGATTCGACCTTTATCCATGTCTGGGTACGTATTCAGTTTTTTATGTAGATGGTGGAATAGTTCGCATAAGAAATTTGTCATGTAGTGTTGAAATTCAACCATTTGGGAGGTATAGTCATTTCAAAAATATCCTGTCATAGTCTGGAATTCACTAAGCATATTGAAGCTTCTAGTATAAAATTAATGTGTCGACGACGAAGACTGGAACAGCTCAATCTACGGCAAACAGCTGAAGCAGATCGGAAGGCCCAGAAAACTTTATTTGACTTCCTTGCCATTCCAAATAAAACTGTGCTGATTGCACCCATAAATTTCACACAAAACTATTAACGAGAGATATCGTCGGATTGTGGTGTTTTTCTGTGGTTTAGGTTCAGAAATAGCGAACTACAGTTGGCTTACTATTCTATGTCACATGTGAGCTCTATTCCAGAGTCAAGTCTCCCCTGCTAATAAAAAATTTCAGAACATCCAAACAGAGTAGTATATTACAACATGTATCGAATTAGAAATTTAATGTTTCTAAATCATTCTAAAACGTGCAGCTTACCTGACGATCTATACAGATAATGAAATGACAGGAATGTAAGCATTGCATCATGCTTGTAGCTCGTTTCTAAATTCACAATAGCAGATAAATGGTGTGCGTTGTGTTTCTGATTTCATGTTTTTTGGGCTGCGAAATGTCAGAGTTCAGAAGGTTCACCATGCGGATCAGTTAGTAATTTTGCAGCGGCGAGCTAAGAAACTTTGGTTCTTTTGGATTTTTATTTCTAGTGCGATGATATTATCTTTGAACTACTACCGCTGCATTCCGTATTTTGCGAGCCCAGTTCAAGAAATTTTTGCCACCTGATTGTCCAAAACTAGAACTATTCTAGTCATGGACCTTTTACTTGACGAGGAAATTGCTACAGACAGCTCGAGCCTCGGAAACTTCTTTTCCAATGGATCTAACTAATTTGTAGGTTATATTAAAGTGTAGAAAACTCGAAAATAGTAAAAACAGAGCTGTCGCGGAACGAGAACAATCAAATCTCATGGAACTCGTAGAAATTACGAGTAGTGTCAAATGTCGCCCGATTTTGATCATGAATTGTCCATTATCCTGTTCCATTCAATTCAATTTTACGCTCAAGTATAGGTTTTTGCTTAATTTTTTTCATTTCATTACTAGAGAAGTCATGTTCTTCGAATTGGTGTGCTATACCTTTCCTTTGTCTAGATTTTTGCTATGAAATGACCTATTAAATTTCTTTTGTTGCAATTTCAATGCACTTCTATCATTACAGATGTGATTCCTGAAGCTCAATAAATATCATGCAGTCTCAAATAATAGTGAAGATCACTATATCACTAAGAAAATAAAATCAGATTAGCTGTGCACACTGTTGAATATTCAGAAACTCGAGCGCGAGCATGTTGAATTCCTGAGGGGACCTAGACTGGGTAGTTCAAGAATCCAGAAAAGCGAAACGATTCCGGTGGCGTTGCGGGTGTCTCTAGTGGAAATTAAACTGAGTGGGCGTATATAAATAACCTTTGGAGTCAAGGATTGAAAGGAACATTTATTGGTTTGGTTGTTGACAGACATGCTCTGCAACCTTCCTGAGCGTTTTAAAAAAGATGGAGCAATTTTCTATTTACGTCATCATACCTGGTAATGAATTTTAAAATAATGTATAATAGGATGCTTGAGCTAAAAGTGTATTCGAACTTATCACGATTTATACTACATAATCGAACAGAATACGGCGGGATGGCCTCGCTTCTTGACTTCTTCACGTAGATTTTCTACTCACATCTAATTGTAGTTTTCTTTCTGAGACTTACAGATTTGAATCGTAGTTTGAACGTAGACGTTCGTATTTACTGTAAATGCTAAAGAATCTAAAATACGTTTGACGTACTCTAAAACAAGTCGATCTATTAATAAATGTTTCATGGGAATCCGATTTACGCGCATCTATTGCATCATTGTTTTTAAATGCGTTAGCTGCCTTTTTGGCGATATGTTTCATCAGAGTCTTAAACAAAGTTGGAAGCCTGCTATGTTCGCTTTGGATCGAGTCGACGCACTGTCAATACCTTTCAATTCGAATTACAAATGGCTTAGAGAAATAATTTTATTTATGATCTGAATGATAACTTAAATCTCTAAAGGACCTCAATTTCATTGTAATTCAAGAATTATATCTTGAATACTTAAAATTGGAGATCTGAAGAAGATGTGATTCTTTCATAAGAAACCAACATAGCGGTGTCATTCTGAAAAAATGTGTTACTGAGAAATCGGTATCCAAGCTGGTTTATATAGCTTAAGAAAAATATGATCGAGTAAATGATTCACGATATTGGAAATTGATTTTTGCTCCATTTGAAGGTAAATCATGCAAAATCCACCTACTATCCAGGCAGGTGATTTTTGGAGAAGCAAACTGTACTGTCCGCAAGTTTCCATGCGGAGGTTTTCTACTCACAGGTAGATTCGTTAGCAATGCAAGATTGACAGTATAACTCAATTATCGAAAGGGAGTTGAAGGAACTAATAGAAAAACGGAGCAACAAATCAGAGGACTATGCGTATAGAATCGATATGCACATGAGAAAAAATACCATATCAGCAATACAATAAACAAGTACAGATATATCTTTCTGACAGTTTTTTTAGATGGAATAGACTAGAAACAGTACTATGTTATTCATTACTTATGCGCTGAACTCCAGGAAGAATGATCCGACTAACGAGCCATGGACAGAATTAGTGTTTGCATATATTTTGAGCGTGTTCGTTTTATTTCTGGGAAAGTGCCGCGTCAATTAATCCTATAGGTAACTGTTTTAATACATGGTTATTACTTTCACAATTTTTGAACAGAATCATGGATTCTTTCCTTTCTTTGTATGCCTTGTTCTGCAAATTCCTTCCGGTTCTAACGGCATGCATCTCAAACTCTGTATCCGAGACAATGTGCAGCGTGCCAGAAATTTTTCGATCATAAGTCTCAAATCAGCTTCATTCAGCACCCCTCGCCAATGTCTGCTTTTAAATAAAAGAGAATAATTTTTTCAAAGCAATGATCAACTATCACGTGAAAATTCCTAGTTTGTAGTTCGGCTGTTTAGAATCTTGATTTTTTGCGAGTTTGTGAAGTACAATTCACATATTCATGATAATCTTTCTTTCACTTTCTTCGATGGATTGTTTGCAGCAATTCTGAAGGTTGCTTCAGACGACCGAGTATCTTTGTATTGAATAAGGCAAAGTAAAGTCGGATATTGTTAGAACCATGGATTTCTATAAATTATTTCCTGGTCATGCGTATTCTTTCTTTCTGAAGACATATATAATTGACCTCAAAGTTTTATTTGCGACAATTCTAGACTAAATGAGGTATTACTGGAAGTAATGCCGTGTGTCCAGGGCCGTACATTTTCAGTATCCTGACGAACAGCCAAGTCTGCTTTGATTATAATATATTCCTAAACTGATGTTTGTTTGCGATGTCACATCAGGCCTTGTGTTGTAAATATCAATACTAGATCAATCTGAACAGCCATTTTTTATTGAACTTAAAGTAAATATCTGCTTTTGGATTCCGCTAAGTTTTTTTTGAATAATTAACATTATTTAGTTGAACTCTGCGAAAAAAACGTAGCGATTCTTTTCTGGCATGTTTCTTGCACAAAATCGACTTATCTACAGTAATTTGATCCAGAAATTCCGATTGTAATAAATTTATGATAGCCTATTGTAAACTTGATTCAGCTAACTAGATTACATGATAATTATATTCTTTGAATTTTTTACTTTAAGATGAAGCATAAACAGTTTCTTTTCACCAATAATTGATGAAAATAACAATGGACTTTGAAGTACGAAATATTCTCAAATACAAGAATGCATTAGATTAATTACATCTATTTAAGTTGCGAAGTACTGTGACTCTCAAAAGTTTCTTTGAGGTCGGATATCTGGAGAACCAAATCTGCATCAATTTGCATTTTTTATGTTTGAAATGAGCACAAAGCCCACGTTATAACTATTCATTCGGAAATTTTGATTTTTTACAGCTTCCTTTCACCTGAACGCGTTTTTAGTAAACGAATACACTAATACAATAATAGAGATTGCAACAGAGAACTAATTTTGAGTCAAAATATATATACAATCAATAATTTTTGCGGAATATCAATTCGCTTTTTATTAACAGATCAAATATATTGTCTTGCAAAGGAAATTTGGATTCATTCATGAAATGTATAATAAGAAGGGATTATTGCACACATGAAGCTAGAAGTAAGTCAAGTAATGCAGATGATACTGTTGTATACTTCAGAAGTCATGCACATGCAAGATAAAACCAAAGAATCTTGTAACTCGCCAAATTCAGACTTATTTTGCTTCTGAATCATATAGCAATTCCAAAAAGAAGTTACACCAAAGATATATTAGTTCCAAAAGGATATATAATACCGAAAAAATGGTTCTACTAAAGATTATTGAATGGTATTTCTTCTTCAGATCTTATTTACAGTGGAGCCTCGTCACACTGTATTGGTTCAATTGTGAACAGAGATGGTAGATCGAAGAGATCAGATGCAGCCGTAATCCAAAATTCTTTCAGTTTCCAATAATGAAAATCTTCATTCAAACTACTTACTAGCGTGTTTTCGAACCCACTATACATAATCATATTTTATGAGGTAGAATGAGGAGTAATTAATATATGTACTTGCAATCAGTGTATTACTCTTTTAGGTATCACACTTCATGATTGTGAATGGACACTTTTAATAGAATTAGAATTTCCAAAACAATTTTTGGCAGATCTGAAGACTTGCAACTACATCTATCAGGGTGAGATCTCGTAGCTATCAGAATCAAAGCATATTCGGTATGACGAAACGATTCAGCTTTTGCTTTTCTCTGTAAACTTTTCTATACAGAAAAATATTAGAGCCGAAAAATTTTTCTTCAGTGTCAAAAGCAAGTGGCAATTTGAGAGATTAGATTCAGAGTAATCGTAAGAAAGCTCGATCACGTGCTAAATAACAATTTATCTAGAAATCGATTGCTAGAAATCTACGGTTTTCTAGAGATTCTCACTTGAAATACACGAAATAGTTTTGTAGGCCATGTCTTTACAACAGTACATTGTAGTCCGATGTATGCCAATATGAAGGATACAGCCCATAGAAGCATAGCTCAAATCGATAATTCACCCGAATTAATGGAACGGAAAGTGTAGTACTATTGTAAACAAGTTTGAAACTTGACCATGAAACATTCTTAGTCCATAGTCAAGTTTTAATATGCTGTCTCGTCTGAAGTGTCTACTATAAAAAGTCGGCCCAGACAACATCGAAGCTTAGTTTTACTCCCTACTAGTATTTGGAACTCTTTTCCTCACTTTAAATATGATTTAGGTCGATTTTGAGCTAAGTAGATCAACAAAATCTAATACAGCTCTTCCTGTTCGCACATTAGACTATAAGATCTCCAATTCAATCGGTTGCCTAGAGCTTCCTCTCCGACGCTCTCCAAGTTTAAGGGAGGTAGCCGGTACGGACATAATCAAGCCAATAACTCATTGAATCCTTCCGCAATAACCGATTTCCTTACTTAAATAAGTTTATGCATACCTGATCTCTCTCGGTACACACCGGGTTGATGATTGCTATAAAAATCCTGAACTATTCAATCTCTTCTACTTTCAGCTGATTTGTGTCGTTACTGATCATTATTCCTGTATACACTATTACTCATATCCATTTTCTCCTACAACATATATATAAGAAGAAATTTCTTGAACAAAATATATTTTAGGCGAGCATAAAAGCCTCGATAGGTCGGAAAATTACGTCTTCAAGCCATATCTCGGCCGAAAGTTTATGCATTCTACAACGCCGCAGACACAGTGCTCTTCTTAAACAGGTGACGCTAAATGGTGAATGCGGAATTGCTTTATCACACAAGCATCGACCGAATAGCTTATTTGTTCTAACCAAGCTCATGATTGTTACCGTGAGTCCCGTGGTCGTGTAATTGCTGACGTGCCGGAAAAGAGTAGCACGTAGCTGGCTGGTTAAATAGGTTGATAGAGATTCAGTAAACGAGGGCGAAGCCACCTTACCAGCAGGTTAAGGCAGTGCGGAACAAGATACGTTACTGCTGTCAGTCTATATGACTCAACGTCAGCTCCTGATTCCCAGAACTTTTTTCGGGTAATTCTGCTGAGGTACGACACGGCCATTCATTTCATTATCCTGAGGGATGGATATTCGGGTCTACATTGCTGAAATACCCAAAAATGGAATAGTGAAACATACTTTTATTCTACTCTTCTGCCAGGAATTACTTATGACGCCTTTCGCATCACCGTTTTGAGAACGTATCGATCCAAGGATATTATCTGCTCACACCACTACAACCCTGAGTTACCTCTGGGGAATAATGCACTTACTATTCTTGTGACGCAAATACAAACATTAGAAAGTAATACGTCTACACTTACGTGAGTAGCAATTTTTCAAAAGAATTTGTAACAAATCACATTAGATTGGAACTAATTACTAAAGTATAAATCCTTTATTTCCAATTTCTATTTAAATAAGTCAAATATAGTCGTAGAATGCTTTACAGGGTTGTTTCTGTCTATTGCAACAGTTCTCATAACATTAACGGGTACAACAATACCTGAATAAAGAGCAAGAGGTAGCTTGCAAATGCATGAAACGATAGTAACAAATTAGAAATATTTTGCACAAAAATTTCAACGAACGCAGAGAAATATGGCTAACTTCTTTTAAGAACCCATTTTTGCTGGCATAAAGGATTTACTGCTAATATCAGCAGCTATGTTTACAATACTCCTTATCATGGTATGAAAAACATCACTTGATTGCTTTAGAAAAATCTGAGCAATGCATGGCAGAGAGATAGGGAGATGTATTAACATGTTAATCTAATTTAATCGAAGCTATTTCTCTCCAGATTTTTCTTTTTTGCTGCGGTATTATCATTAGAATCAGATCAATATGTTTCGTTTTATTAGCTTAGCACGGATTGCAGCCAGGCTGATATAAAAGTGGCCGATAATAGGTATCAGAGTACGTATGTATAGGCTAGAGAGGTACAATTTCGAATATAGCTAGTTCGTGGCGTCAGACAGTAAGACCTCGCCTGACAGAACAAAGCTTCTTTCCACTACAGGAAAGCTAGGCTCTTCTAATACGATTCCGAGCTTTATAGTGTGCTAGTCATGATTACAAATATTTAAGAGCACAAATGTTGTATGTGGCGAGCGGTTCTTCGAGAAATCGTTAATTGCAACCGTGTCGACAAGAATTAGGTACATACTGTATATAGAGAAGAATAGATTTTGATTGCAATCAGAAGAATTGTCCTAAGACCTGGCATGGTCTTGATGTAGAACCGAAAAGGAATATGGCATGTAGCAGCAGGTCAACAGACCAAACGCGTACTACAAAGGGGGGTAGTTGCAAGTAGACGGCTGAGACCTCAACAGAGAACGGAACCCGCGAGGAAACAGCTCTAGAATTTTGCCTTGTATAGGTTCTCGGCGTACCTGTTGATGCACTCGAAATCGTTTACCCGGAACGGGAACCTCGAAGATAGAATCTTTTTAGTGAACCAAACGAGAGTTGTTCTTTTTGTTTGGAATATGTTTCTTTATTCAGTTGCGACATATCACTATTCGTGGAGATAACCAGGACAGCTGCTTTCAGCTGTTACATCGATTTGGCCACCAGTGGCAATTCTAAAACTTGAGTAAGCATCGTGAAAGTTTCATGTCTGCAATTCCAAACAATACCTACTTATTTAGGAATGATCACCCATTTTGCAAAACACCTTCTATTCGATTTGGCCACTAGTGACTATTCCTTCCTAATTACAAATACTTGCAACGAGTGCAGAAATCGTCGCTTCATTGTGCGAATAACAGAAAAGCTAATTAGTGCTGCGACACAAACACCAAGGTACTGAAAATGTCTTCGTCAAGCTGATATACTGTGACAAGAAACTAGAAGGAAACGAGTAATTTAGGATTAACAAATGAAGTAGCTAAAGCGAATAAAATAAATCGAAAGGAAGGAGCAAATGGAAAGAAAGTAACGGGAAAGGCGAAGTCCAGCAATAAACTATAATCTTTTAATGTGGCTGCATGTAGCTGCGTTTCAACCAGATCAGAATCAGAACATGCATACCTACCGTTCGAGTTTAGTAAGATGAATTGATCTTTCGGCGGGATTGGAAGAATAGCAATCGATAAAATCCCTGCACTCTGGTGCCTTAGGGGAGAAAAAAGACCTTGGTAACCATGAAGAATCATATGTATATTTGTATCGATAGTTTTCTAATAGCTTCTGACTATAAACCTCCTGATTGATTATCAGTAGACATTGACATCAACTTCTAAGTAATATTCGCCAAAGCCTTTTCTCAAGAAATTCCGAAGTCATATTTTGCCCGTACGAAACTGCAAGATTCCGTCTTACTCTTTGGAATAGGCTTTCTTTTTTTCTTGGTTGTACTCAATTTTCGTAATGCATGTACAGAAAACACCCCTTTGCAGTGCCTAAATTACGCAAATTTCTCCAACACGGTAATCAATTTGTATCAAAACCCTATGTATGATAGAAAGAAAAACCTTGGATATAGTCAGCTACAAAAATACTGAAATCACGGATTCTATATTCTATTTTCTGACACTGAGTAAGTGCTCGATTTTCATAATCAGATTGGAATTCATGACTCTTAAAATAATGAGCACCGAGAAAGGCAAAAATGTCGTTTAAAGCGCTAGTGGCCAGGATGAAGGCAGAGTAGGCAATACAAAATAGGACTCCGGAACAAGAATTGGAAAGAATTCAACCTTATTCCTCATTTATCATATCGCTTATGCAGGTACAGAGCATAAAAACTGCTTTTTCATGATTCACTCTCCATTCAAGAAAGAAAATACTTTAATTGTTTTATTTTGAAAATCAGATTGCTTTTTTTATCAACAAAATAGTAAAGTACTATTCGAATTTTATTCAATTAATTCAAAAGAACTCAAAGCGTATTTACAAATTCGTCAATTTTGACGACCTGTTTAGCTACGAATGTGAAAAATGTAATGAACGGTATTGATTGACGCAGAAATATCACAGTGCTTGGTTTGAATTTTTGTTTGATACAACCTTACTGATGTATATATAAAATACCGAACCTAGATTATGCACTACGATCAGTGTTATTTCTATATTAATTTTTTTTGCTTTCCATGTTATTTGAAGAATTTGTACTTCTTGGACATCTTCAGCACCAGAAATGAAGGATTCTTCGTCGCAGAAAAATGAATTATTATGCTTTATGACCTCGAAACCAACAGAGAATTAATTTTATAGGGGTGATAGGTATTTTTTGAATTTCAAATTTAAAGTAAACGTCTAACTCATGGAAATTGATCGGAAGAAATAAGGCAGAGTACTTTCATTATATTTTCAGTGAAATAATTCGCTTTAAGAGATGCATATTCAAATTGAACAATGCATAACAGAATTTTAAGTAGTTTTTTCCGCACACATGAAAACTATTTATGGTTTAAACAGCCTTAAAATTTTCTATTTCTCTCAAGTGAAAGTCCTGCAAAATATATCTGTGCTGCATGAATAGTACCCATAGATGTTAAAGCTCTCTTTTCTGGAAGAATGTCTGCAGAATCGGCTACTGCTAATTAAAATCAGAAGAACAGCGCTGCCGAAAAATAAAAAAATTAACACATTGAAAATATATAAGATCTGTAAAATCAATAACAGAAAATAATAGCCTGAGTGAATCGGAAGGCATGTAGATTTTTCACTAAAAATTGTGAAAGATCAGCAAACAAAGAAATTGAAATGTGAATGTGAGCCATGAAAGAAGCTAAGAACGTATGAAAATAGCAAAAAAGCTGTATCACAGAGAATTCATTCTAAGCTCACTTCAGAATCACCAAGTAGCAAATAAAAAAACACATTTTGGACGTCAATCTGAAGGTAGCCAGAACGTTCTCTATCATAGGCGTGTATCAATTGAAATTGTATAACTCTATTTCATCTGCTATGATTTGGAACGTTCCTTTAATAATCAGCCTTTCGAACCTTGTTCTGGGAGTTAGTTGGTATACAAATAATCTAAGAATTTTTGTAACTCTATTGGTTGGCGAAACAGCTAAGCCAGTTGGGTCCGTAACTCTAATAGGAAACCGTGGAGATGTTGACTCCGCGCATGAGATTACTGAACAAAACGGTTATGTTGGATTCA
>JAAUYH010144480.1_pt1 | contig 12259 bp, 8 predicted proteins | sample 7278061 | NCBI WGS metagenome assembly JAAUYH01 (sample SAMN14350203, study PRJNA611818) | marine sediment metagenome | isolation source: surface marine sediment (0.6m) | place: French Polynesia: Moorea | collected 2018-08
GTATATTAATACGTATGTATACCAGGTCTGGCATTGTATGGCCTTCTGCAATCTCTGATGCCTTGTGCCTCGCCAGCTCATGAAACAGTGGACCGAGGTGCTTCCTCAGCGCCCCAAACAGTACCCTTCTACGGCGCGTGGGTATGAAAATGAGTAGTACTTGCCATCGTAAGTTGTATGGCATAATATTTTGTGATCTCGCATGACTTCTCCTTACGTGGCAGTTGAGGTGCGATGTAAGGAGAAATCATCAACCGCTGCGAATGCCCAATTCCTCTGCGCGTCGCCCCGGCAAAGTCGGGGGGGTACCGACGTTCATTAGTTAACTTCTGCAATTCAGCTCGTGTTTGTCCGACGATGAAGATCGAAGTAAGATCCGCTACATGACTATCAGCGCGATTCTCAATGGTAGATGTCGTCGCGTTGATGACCGGAATGAAAGAAGCCCACATGAAGTATTGGATAATTGCTCTCGCATTGGTATTACCCTTGGCGCCTGCTGCTTGCGGAGATAACAGTGATCCCGCAGAGCCACCTGATGCAGCTCCGCCTGTTCCTATGCCGGACGCTGCCGAACCAGACGCGTCGCCTGTAGCGGATGCTGCAGCGCCGGATGCCGCAGCGCCGGATGCCGCGCCGCCGGATGCCGCGCCGCCGGATGCCGCGCCGCCGCCAGATATCTTTGCGTATTGGGCCAATGTCGGTGGCTCCGTCGGGCGTGTGAATGTAGACGATAATAGTAACGCAGGCGATATCGTCTCTGACCTTGACGCGCCGTTTCGTGTCGCGGTCGATCCCGTGGATGAGCACATCTATTATGCTGGCGGAAGCGCGACCATTATCCGGGCTGATCTCGATGGCTCAAATCCGGTCGATATCATCCCGACCGGTGAATCGCCCTATGGCATGGCGATAGATGCGGTCAATCGCAAGATCTACTGGAGCGAATTTGCAGCTGGACGGATTTTGCGGGCTGATCTGGACGGTAGTAATAGCGAAGCCATTCTTACGTCTGGTTTTAACGGCCCCTCCGGGGTCTGGGTAGACCCAGACGGAGGAAAAGTGTATATCATGAACTACAATAGCAACGCGCTGAATCGCGCTAACCTTGATGGTAGCGGATTTGAGACGGTGGCTGGCAATCTGGCGGGCTTTCAAGGTATTGATGTCTTCCTCGACGCAAGCACACAAAAAATATACTTCTCCCGTCGGGATGCTGAGATACGTATTATGGATATTGATGGCTCGAACCAGGCCACGTTTATTGGCGGGCAAGGCGCCGTACACGGAATGGCTGTCGATTTCGTCGCAGGCAAAATCTACTGGATCTCATCAGGGACTATCCGGCGAGCCGATTTGGCCGACGGCGGCAATGTTGAAGATATCTACGCAACTGGGGCCAACGCTTGGGGGTTAAGCATTTTGCCCACGCCCGCACCTGCCGGTTCGTCGTTTGCTCCGTAACGGAACATGATCGCGCAGGCAGGGTCGGGCGCGGCTGGCAATGGTGCCAAGGGCGGATTGCTGTGGCGCGGGTTCTGAGTTTCGGTGGTAGCGAGTACGCGCTCGACTCCAAAACCATAGCGGCTCTTTTCTAGAACCGAGCCCTATGCGCCAACGTTCCCTGCCACGTTGTCGGCACATAGCGTCGCAGTGGAGCTCCCACCAGTATTGCGTGAGTTGGCGGCACGACTCATGCCGGGACCGCTGCTTCACGAGGTGAAGGCTCGGTTTGGTGACTTCGAATTGGTCGATCAGCGCTCAAGTCTACTCAAAGAGGAACGTGTAGCTTGGCCCGATGCCCACTGTACCGCCACCGAGGCCCACATCCACGGCGAGATTGAAACCGATGGCTTCACCCTCGGTTGTCATGTTGACGGTGACGGTGGCACCTCCTTCCACCTCTAAGGTGAATTCGTAAACGATCCCTTTGCCGGCAAGACCATCTAAAGGCACTCGCCAAACACCGAATTGTACGCCCAGTTCGGCCTCCGCCTGTACACCGAATGTGGATTGTACCTGGAGAAATAAGCCCAGCTGAGGACTGGGGTCCAAGGTGACCGCAATGCCGGTGGAACCCGCGACGCTGGCTATGATGCCGATCATGGCCTCGACACCGAGGGTCAAGGTGATGCCGGTGCGCTGCGTGGTCGCCTCAGACGTTGGCAGTGCCGAGCTACTCGACGAGAAGCCAAAGGCGTCTATGACGGTTTGATAATCAGGGTGGTTGGAAAAGAAGTCGGTGTAGTCATCTACTGCATCGTCGCTGGGACGAGGCTTCTTCTTAAAGGTCTTTTCAAGATCGCGACCGGCGCGGGTGTTAAGGTAGTCGGTCGCGATCTGTTGCATGGCCTTGATCCCCGCTTTGTTGTCGTCGACAAAGTGTTCAGCGATGGTGCGTATGCGATCGGCATCGCGTTTGGAGAGCGGGTCGAGCTTGCGCATATGGTCTTTCCACGCCAGCGAGTGGGCGACCACGTGTTTGATGTTCTCGGGCCATCGCCCGACAAATACATCGTCGTTCCTTGTGCCGTCGTCCTTCTTTTTGAATCGCATGACTTTCATCAGACCGGTATCTTTGCGGTAGCGCACGACATAGCCATTGCCGTCCTCGTCTTGTAGGGCGGCAAAGCTGGTGTAGGGGTAGCTTTGGCCGAGCTGGCCATCGTTGACGCGCTTGAGGCCCTTGCCGTCGCTGTCGATCTCATACAGCCACCATTTGCTATCGCTGCCACGGTAGGTAAACAAGTAGGGGTCTTTGCCAATCTGCACGGCGACGATGCGTGTCAGGTTGTCGTGTAGCTTGACTTTGCTGTCGAATTTTTTATTGAGGCCTTTGGCTTCACTCACGATGCGGTAGATCTTGGTGTGGCCGTTGGAGGGTTTGTACAGCAGCACGTAGGGTTCTTTGTGCACCCAGGTAACCATTTGACTGCGGTCTTCACCGACTGTTTGCGACAGCCGCGCCGCCGGAAACCCCTTGGCGCCATTTCTCGAATCGCGTCGGGCTTTGATGCGGCCATTGTGTTTATCATAGGTGACGACATAGGTCTTGCCCGCGTGGACATAGGTGGACATGAGATCGATGCCGGCATCCCAGTCGCGACCCCACACTTCGTTCCAAGGCCCGTCATCGCTGTTGGCGCCTTTGAAGTCGACGGCAAAGTCTTTGAGTTTGTACAGCCTGGCGCGGCCATTGTCCTTGCGATAGGTGAGCATAAAGCTATCGCCATCGTTGGAGTAGCTCGAGATGCTGGTGAGTTGGTCACCGTTGCCCAAAGCGTCCTCTTCGCTGCGCAGGGGCAAGATCTGGCCCTCGACGAAGTGGGTGTAGTGCATGTTGCCGTCGCCGTCGTGCAACATGACAAACTGGCCGTCGTCTGCGTCGTTTTGCGGTTGCGCGACCAAGCCCATGTCGTCCATATGGATATCGTCATAGATATCGTCCATGTACATGTCGTCGATATCGTCCTGTGGCATGGTTCCGCAGGCTAGGAGCGTCAGCGCGGCGACGCCCCCGAGAATGTCCTTGCGCAAAAGTCTGTTATGCATGTCGATCTCCCTGATGTTGGCGGTACTGGTTAGTTGAAACAGCATCGTTTGTCGAAACAGTGTCTAGACAGTATCTAGGACGATGCTCGCCTGTCTGTCGTATTTTGTTTTGCAAACCGGGTACCAACGAGATAAGTGGCCATGCCGTCACCGGCGCACGGCTTCGACGCGTCGATACCCGCTGTCGACTGCGCCCGACATAGGCCCGACACAGGCTCGACGCGTCGAATCGGTTGTCATAGAAACGGTGGTCACTTATATTGCTCCTCGATATGCGCGCCCAGATCGATGCCGAACTGACCGTCGCCATTGTCGAAGGTCTGCTTTCCCGCCCAGAAGCTCAGGTCATCGCCGAGCAGGCTCAAGACCAGGGGGTCACTCCACTGCAGCTGTTATTCGAGCACGGGCGATTGTCGCAAGAAACCTATCAATCGTTGCGCGTGCGTGCCGACGAACTCCGCGAAGACTGGATACCCGAACTGGATGCGACCGTGCAGCCCGCACAGCCCAACGCCGCGGCGCTGCCGGGCGCTGGGATGCCGGCTGCACAGGCACCGTCACATTCGGGGGCCCACGATGCCTTTCCCGTGCCCGGATGGGAGCGCTATCAACCGCTGCGCCTCCTTGGCAGCGGCGGAATGGGGCGGGTGTTTCTCGCCCGGGACCCGGCGCTCGAACGCGAGGTGGCCCTCAAGTTTGTGCGCGATGACGATCTCGATCGCACACGCCGATTCATCTTTGAAGCCCGCGCCCAAGCCCGGGTGGCGCACGATCGGGTGTGCAAAGTGTACGAGGTCGGTGAGGTGGAGGGGAGGGTCTATATCGCCATGCAGTATATCGACGGCCGGCCCTTGTCGCAGATGGCGTCCGAGCTGGGCTTCGAGCAGATCGCGGTGCTTATGCGCGAGGCCGCCCTCGGCGTACACGCCGCCCATCAAGTGGGTCTTATGCATCGAGACCTCAAGCCATCGAACATCATGGTCGAGCGCACCGCCGACCGACTGCAGCCATACGTGGTCGACTTTGGCCTGGCGCGTGCGCTTGGCGAGCCTGTGAACAACGGCAACGACGGTGCCGATGACGCCGAGCGTGCCGGTTTGGCCGGCGGCGCCAGCCGAACCGGCGGCGCCAGCCGAACCGGCGCCCTGGGCGTTGCCGCGCATGAGCGCACCCAGGCCGCGGAGCGCGAGCGACTGGCGCAGCGCTTCACCGAGCTGGTCGAGGGCATTGAGTCCAAGGCCCGCTACAGCGCGCTCGCGCCCCTTCACGATATCCGCCCCGATCGGCAAGCGCTTGCGCGCGATATGGCGCAGCTGGGCGAGGAGGTGGCGCGGGCGGGAGCGCGTGGCCGAAGCGCGGGGCATTATGCCCTGGGTCGCGGCTACTTGGCCCTCGATGACCACGTCCGGGCCAAGGACCACCTGGAAACCGCCTGGGACGAAGGCTATCGCGCACCGCGAGTGGCGTATGCGTTGGCTTTGGTCTGGGGCCGGCTGTACCAGGACGCCTTGCTGGCGGCGCGGCGCATTGCGGACGACGCCCGGCGCGACGAGCGGATACGGCAAGCAAAGGAGCGCTTTCGCACCCCGGCGCTCGGCTTCGCGCGGCAGAGCGGGGGCACAGATGTGGCACCCGCCGGCTATCTGGCCGCGCTGCTCGCGCGCTACGAGGGCCAGCTCGATGAGGCCCTTGCGCATTTAGACACCATGGGCGAGCGTCCGTGGTTTTACGAGGCCGCGGTCTTGCGCGGCGATATCTTGCTGCAACGCGCGCTGGCAAAGCGCGACGCCGGGCAGCGCGACGCCGCACAGGCGGCCTTTGCCGCCGCGCGCCTGGCCTACGAGCGCGCGGCGGAGGTGGGCGAGAGCGTGCCGGCGGTGCACGCGTATCTCGGAGAGCTGGAGTACGGGCTCCTGGTGATGGAGCTCTATGGCAAGGGGGACGTGGAGGCGCCCTTTGATCGGGGCCGGGAAGCGGTCGAGCGGGCGCTCAAGGCCGATGCCGAGCACGTGGGGGCGCTGCAGCTCCTGGCGCGCCTCTACCGCAGCAGGGCCGAATACGGCAATAACCGGGGGCAGGACGTCGGCGAGCTTTTGCGCGCCGGCATTGCGCATGCCGAGCGCGCCATGAGCCTGGTGCCCCGGGATAACGATGCCGAGGCGCGCCTTGAACTGGCACGGATGTATCGGCAGTGGGGCGAGCACCGCCAGGGCCGCAGTGAAGATCCCAGCGTGCAGCTGGACAAGGCCCTGGCCCTGGTGGAGCCCATCGTGCCTGCGGCCCGCGACTATGCGTTCTACGTCCACGTGGGCCTTAGTCACAAGCTGCGGGCCGACTATCGCGATCAGGTGGGCGTGCCGTCTGAGCGCGATCGCGGCCGGGCCATCGACGCCTATCAGCGGGCCGCAGCCCTCGACGAAGACAAGAGCGGGGTATGGTTTAACGTGGGGATCAATTACTTCAAGCGGGCCTCGCATCCGCGCCACCGGCATCCAGAGGACGATCTGCGCGCCGCCTTGGACGCGCTGGAGCACGCGACCGCCGCCCTGGCCCAGGCGGTTGAGCGTTTTCCGGAAAATGCCAGCTTTTGGGGCAATCTCGCGGTGGCGCACGCGCTGGAGGCTCGCTACCTGCTGGAGGCCGGTCGCGATGCCCGGCCGAGCCTGGCACGGGCTGATGAGGCTTTGGAGCGTGCGCTGAGCAAAAACCCGGACAAGCCTTTGGCCCATCTGTATCGCGGCGAGGCCTTGGCCATTCGCGCCCGCGACCGCGTGCGCCGCAATCAGGCCCGAGATATCGATTTTGCGCAAGCGGCCGATGCCTTTGCCCGCGGACTTGAGCTGGCCCCGGACAGGCACGACGAGCGCTTGCTGCTCATCGATTTGCACTGTGCGTGGGCGGCGTGGCTGGTTGCGGAGGGGCGTGAGGCCGGCGTTGTCATTGACGGCGGACTGGCGCAGGTCGAGCAGGTGCTCAGGGCGCGGCCAACGTGGCCTGATGCACGGGTGTTGCGCGCCCGGCTGTGGGCCCTGGGCGCGCAAGCGAGTGCCGAGGCGACGACGAGGCACTCGCTCGGCCAGCGTGCCCTTGGGGAATTGCAGCGCGCGCTCGCCGCCAACGGCAATCTGGAGGCCCGCTGGCGACCCATGGCCGCACAGCTGGCCGACTTGGGCCTATGAGCCAGGGGTTGGCCATTCTCGGTTGACCAGTTGATCTTGGTTAGTCATACTAGTCCGAATGAGTCAGGTAAACGTCGATGAGGCCAAGGCTCACCTGTTACAGCTCCTTGAGCGCGTTCGGGCAGGGGAGGAGGTGATCATCGCCAAGGCCGGCAAGCCGATTGCGCGGCTCGTGCCTCTGGCGCCGTTGGAGCCCCGCAAGCCGGGGTTACTCAAAGGGCAGGTGGGGGACGCATTTTTTGACCCGCTGCCCGAGGAAGAGCTGGAGGCGTGGGAGAAGTGACGCGCTATCTGCTCGACACGCATGCGCTTTTGTGGTGGCTCTTCGATGATACACGCCTTCCAGCGATTGCGAGGGGCGTCATCTCCGACCGACAAAATGACATTTACGTATCCAGTGCCAGCGCTTGGGAGATTGCCACCAAGTGGCGCCTGGGCAAGCTGAACTGCGCCGCTCCTCTGGTCGCCGACTTCGAAGGATGGTTGCACAAGGCCGCCCTGCGACAGCTGCCCATCACGGTAGCCCATGCCAATCATGCTGGAGGGTGGCGCCAAGCGCACCGAGACCCTTTCGACCGCATGCTGGCCGCACAAAGCGTGCTAGAGGAACTTCCATTGTTGTCGCGAGACCCGGCTTTGGCGCAGTTCGGAATTACCCTCGTGTGGTAATCCTGCCGGCCCGGACCCGAGCGCCGACGTCGGGCGCAACGGCATCGGCGCGGCACTCACGGTCTCGATGCACGCGCTTGTGGGCCCGGTTAGTCCTCGTCCTCGTCGTCCCCTGAGCCGACGTTGAGATCGCCATTGCTGCGATCCGTGCCTTCTGGATCCGCGGTGGTGCAGGTGGGGCTAGACGAGCAGGTGGATAACGTGAACTCGCCGCTGGCGGACGAACTCACAGTGGGCTCGACGGGACTATTTTGCGTCGTGACGGAAAACGAGCTCTGCCCAAACAGTGCACTGGATAGTGTTGTGCCTTTGTAGACGTAGACCGTCCAGTAGCCGCTCAGGGAGGTGAACTGCACCCTTCCCGTGGTCGAGATGTTTCTCTGGTACGTGGGTTTGATGTTGCCGCTGCTATCAATGGTGTATCTCTTCATGAATCTGTCCTCTCTCCAGGTCTCATGCATTGCTGGGTGAGATGAGCGCGAGATGCCGAGCCGCACCGAGGCCGCTTTGAGATCCCACGCGCACGCGCGCATGGCGGCGCGCAGTTCGTCCTCGCTTACTTGGGCGGGCTTACGCTGGGGCGGCGTCTTTTGATATCGGTGTTGTTGGTCGCGTCGGTCATTAGGGCTGTCTGGGTTGCTTGGGTCCGCGACCGGCGTCGGGTCCGCGACCGGCGTCGGGCCCGCGACCGGCGTCGGGCCCGCAACCGGTGTCGGGACCGCGACCGGCGTCTGTGGCCGCTGGCAAAGATGCACCGCCAGGGGCATGGCACCGTCGGCGAGCTCTTGGCGCAAATCGGTATCCAGGCGCAACTGGCCGTCGTCGCGGCTCTCGATCACCAGCTGCCGGGCTAAGTTCTTGAGCTGGCGGACATTTCCCGGCCAGCGATAGCGCACGAGCAGAGACGCCAAGGGTGGGGGCAGCCAGGCGTCGGCGTGGGCATCGGGGGGCGACTCCAGCCGATGGGCCTGGCCCAGGGCCTGGAGCTGCTCGCGGGCGAAGTGATGAAAGAGCACGCCGATATCTTCGCGCCGCTGGCACAGCGGGGGCACGTGGATGCGATAGCCGGCAAGGCGATGCAAGAGCGGCTCTTTGAAGCGGCCGTCGCGGATTTGGGCTTCGATGTTGGCGTCGGTGGCCGCGACCACGCGCACGTCGACCCGGATGGGCGCACGGCCGCCGATGGGATAGATCTCGCCGGTTTCCAGGGCCCGCAACAGCATGGCCTGAAGCTCGGTCGAGGCTTCGCCGAGCTCGTCGAGAAAGAGGGTCCCGCCGTGCGCGGCCTGGAAGAGGCCCTTGCGTTCGGTGGTCGCGCCGGTATAGGCGCCTTTGCGGGCGCCAAAGAGTTCGGCGGCGGCCAGTTGCGCGGGAATGGCGCCCAGGTTGACGCTCACGAATGGTCCGGTGCGCCGCGGTCCGCGCTCGTGGATGGCGCGCGCCACCAGCTCCTTGCCGGTGCCGGTCTCGCCGCGGATGAGCACCGGCAACTCGATATCGCGGATGCGCTCGATAGCGCGGCGCACGCGCTCGATGGCGCTGCTGTGGCCGACCAGGCCCATGTCGTCGCTGCCGGAGGCGGAGGTTTGTTGCTCGACGACATGCAGGAGCAAGAGCACGCGTCCGGCCAGGGCGATGGGCACGCCTTGGGCGATGGTGTCCGGCGATAGCTCGACGGCTTCGTACATCGAAGGGTCGATGATGGCGCCGGTCGTGGTGGCGTCGGTGGTATCGATGACGACGTCGCTGCCGCCCTCGGGCAGGTGCAGGCGCAGGCCGCCGGACGGCGTGCGGCTCAAGCGCAGTGGTTTGCGGCTCAAGAAGGGATCGGCGAGGGCTGTGCCCAGGTGCCGGCCTGGGGGCACAAACGTCGGGGCGTTGCGCGACACCGCCACGTCCCGACCCTGGCCGAGCTCGGGCATCAGCAGGCGCGCACCCACGCGCCGGGGGTCGGGATGGGCGACAATGGTGAGGGCATGCAGCGCCGCGGTGCCGCTGGTGCGTTCCGCGGGACTTGGGGGACCCATGGTCGAAGCATCCGCCGCCTTTGTTTTGCCCATGGGCCGATCTTAGAAAAAAGCGCCATCCACGCCCAGGGAAGACGGGCAGAAACCAGCGTTTGCCGAGCCAGCTTGTGGACCTGCGCCTTCTGGCCGCTGTGATATCGAGACGGCGGCGGTAGCCGTGCCTTGGGCGAGCGCGGTATACTGCGAAGAAGTCCATGCTGATCCCGCGTCCACAAATTCGCTCGTGGCTGTCGCAGCTCAAGGTCGAAGAAGCCCTGGAGCCGGATGATCCTCGTTACGTCGCCATGCACGAGTACGATCGCGATGGCGTCGTCGTGCGTGGCGGCGACTGGGTAAAACCCCTCTATGACTGCATCACCTTGTCGGATAACGACGCCAGCGCGCAGCTATTCTCGGGCTACATCGGTACCGGCAAGAGCACGGAGCTGAGACGGCTGAAGAAACATCTCGAAGCTGCTGGGTACGTGGTGCTCCTGGCAGACGCCGAACACTATCACGATCTGTCCCATCCGCTCGAAGTCCCCGATTTGCTGGTCATTCTCGCCGGTTCATTCGGCGAACAGGCCGCTGCCCATGTTGGCCGTGGGGTGCTCAAGGACAGTTATTGGCAACGGTTCATCGACTTTGCCAACCAAGAAGTCGGCCTCGGCGATATCAAGCTGCCCGGGGTGGGCAGTGACCTCAAGGTTACCATTCGCAATGGCGACGCGCCGTTTTGGCTGCAGGTGCGCCGCGCCCTGGATGCCTCCATGGGCAAACTGCGCGCCCACGCTCATGACTATATCGAACGCTGTGTGGATGCCCTGCGCGATATCTATCGCGGCTCGGCTGGTGTGGTCTTTATCCTCGATTCGATGGAGCGGCTACGCGGGGCGCAAGATCGCTTTCACGATACCATGCAGAGTGTCGGTCGCGTCTTTGACCAGCGGGCCGACTTTCTCCATCTGCCCAAGTGCCACGTCATCTACACCGTGCCGCCGTATGCGGAAATCGTCTATCCCAATCTGTCGCGGCTATATTCGCGGCCCATTCACAAGCTCTTGCCCGCAGTCAAGGTGTTTGAACGCGGTCCGAGGCCCATCGTCAATCAACCCGGCATTGACGCCCTCGTCGATCTCATTGCCCGTCGTGTGGACGTCGAGCAGATCTTTGGCCCAAGACGCGATCTACTCCAGCGCATGATTGTTCAGTCGGGAGGGCATGTCCGAACGCTAATCAACTTTATGCGTGAATTGCTATTTCGCAATGTCGATCAGGAATTTCCGCCCGATGATAGACAGATTGAAGGCGTCCTGAGTGACTTTGCCGAAGCCATCCGGCTCTCCGTGCGCCCCGAAGGTATCGCGCTTTTCGACGCCATTCGTCGTACCGCATCTCTCGATCAGGTGGTTGGCGACGATTTGTCGCTCGTAGCCCGTTATATCGATAATCACATCGTCCTCTGTTATCGCAATGGGGAAGGTTGGTATGAAGTGCATCCGCTCATCCGCGGCCATGTCGAAGACCTAGCGGCAGAAATGGCCCAAGACGGTGATGACCAAGGCGAGCCTGATAAAGGCTCGACATAGCCCCTATGACGTCGACCACACAGGGTGGGGATGGGTTTGCGGCGGCAGTGATTCGCGACCTGTGCAATGCCTACGACCTCGATGGGGGCTTTGAACTCTGTGTTGTCCTCGGCGATAGCCCGAGCACCCTGAGATACGTTTATCAGGCTCTTGACCAACATGCCGGCAGCCGCGGAGCCATCCGCCGCGTGGAACCCAACGGCGATATTGTGAGGTCGTTGGGGGCGGTGGCGCAAACCTTGGCGCTCCTAGATTCTGTCGGCGTGGGGGAGGGACCACGCCCGATCGTATGGCTCGAACAGCAGCTCTTCGATGCCCAGGCATGGCGCGATGCGCTATCGCGTCTCAATCAGCAGCGATCGTGGCTGATTCAGACGGTGCCATACTTCATTGTGTTGGCGGGGCCGCGAACCCTTGGCGAATTGGCGCCGATGAATGCCGCCGACTTATGGTCGGTGCGCGCGCTCGTGCGCTTTGTTGTCGGAGTGCCCAAGCCGCTGTATCAGCGCCGGCATGTGCGCTGGCTGCAGCTCTCGGATCTGCAATGCCGTCATCGACTGGATTGGCAAGGGCTCGCAGCCTTGGAGGCGTTGGCGCAATGGCTGCACGGCGTTACGGCGCGTGGCGAGGGCCCCGATCTGGTGTTTGTTACCGGCGACATTGCCTATAGCGGTAAGCGCAGCGAATATGATCAAGCCGAACGCTATCTCGATCGGTTGGCCACGGCAATGGATCGCGAGCCGCGAACATCGTGGTTTGTGGTTCCCGGTAACCATGATGTCGATCGCGATAGCGTGCGCAGTATCGATCAGCGCCTTCTCCGTAGCGTCACCGACGCCGATAGCCTAGCGCAGCTGCAAAGAGATGCCGCATCCATGGAAATCATCGGGCATCGGCTGCTGGCGTTTTACCAATTTACCGAGCGTTTTCTGGGACCAGTGCGCGCCTATCGGCCAGCGGCGCCATGGCGCGGCGATGTGGTCGACTTAAATGACCTAGCCGTGGGCGTTGCCCAGCTGAACTCGGCCTGGGCCAGCGGTGTCGAGCATGACAGCGGTCATCTGCTGCTAGGCGAGGTGCAAATACAAGACTGTATGTATTTCTTGCACCAGACCCGGGTGCAATTTGCTCTGATGCATCATACGTTGGCGGAACTGGCAACATAAGACCACGAACGGGTGCAACATGACATGGACTCCATCAAAGGCGGCCCAGTTTTGTTGCTTAGTCCGCTCCATGACATTCTCGACGGTGAATCGCCCAC